>Ga0208764_10001737_pt1 | contig 13931 bp, 14 predicted proteins | sample ETNtaG_18_FD_185762 | JGI IMG/M metagenome (GOLD analysis project Ga0208764, IMG submission 185762) | Marine microbial and viral communities from oxygen minimum zone, Eastern Pacific Ocean - ETNP201302SV91 (SPAdes) (version 2) | ecosystem: Environmental > Aquatic > Marine > Oceanic ... | reverse complement strand
ACAAATTGCGCATCCTTTTCCATCAAATTTTACATCACTGATTTTATCACCATCAATATTCAGATAAAGATCTATACTGTCACCACATAAAGGATTACTATCATGTTGATGAACATGAGCGTCCTCAATTTTTCCATAGTTTGATGGATTTCTCGAATACTCAATAATCATTTCAGTATAGATTGGATCGCCACTCATAATTTGAACACCTTTGCTACATTTTGTAATGATGCAATTAATACATCAATCTCTTCTTTTGTGTTATAAATGTAAAAGCTTGCACGATTAGTTGCAGCGACATTTAGTTTTTCCATTAACACTTGTGCACAGTGATGACCAGAACGTATGGCAACACCATCTTTATCGATTATAGTTCCAACATCATGAGGGTGTACATCATTAAAATTAAATGAAACAACGCCGCCTCTTTTTTCAGGTTCTTTTGTACCATACAAAGTAATACCTGGAACTTTTCTCATTTCATCAAGAGCATATTTTGTTAATTCTAATTCATGATTTCTAATGTTATCCATTCCAATTTTTTCTAGATATTCAATTGCTTTTGCAAATCCAATAACATCTGCAATATTGGGGGTACCAGCCTCAAATTTGTATGGTAAATCATTCCATGTCGTTTCATATTTGTGAACTTCACGAATCATATCACCACCTCCAAGAAATGGACTCATTTTCTCAAGAATTTCTTTTTTAGCCCATAAAACACCAACGCCTGTTGGACCTAACATCTTATGACCAGAAAATACAAAGAAATCACAGCCAATTTCATTTAGGTTAACTTTCATATGCGGAACAGATTGTGCAGCATCAATCAAAACTTTCACTCCAGCATTTTTACATTTAGAAACAATTTCTTTTACAGGAGATATTGTTCCCAAAACATTTGACATATGACTAAATGTTACAAGTTTCACTTTTCCAGTTGAAATATAATCATCCAATTGATCAAGCATTAATTCCCCATTATCATCAATGTCAATGTATTTGAGTTGCGCCTTTTTTTCTTGGGCAAGTAATTGCCATGGAACAATGTTAGAATGGTGTTCATATTCAGTAGTAACAATAATGTCACCTTCATTTACATTATCACGACCCCAGGCATACGCAACTAAATTGATGCCTTCAGTTGTACCTCTAACAAATATAATTTCTCTTGAATCTTCAATGTTTAGAAATTTTGCTACTATATCTCTAGTATTTTCAAATGCCTCAGTAGACTCTTCAGCAAGAGCATGTACAGCACGATGAATGTTTGAATTATGATTTCTATAATAATCCGTTATTGCATCTATAACCTGGTTAGGCTTTTGAGTAGTTGCCGCATTATCAAAATATACTAATTTTTTATCATCTCTTACGCGTCTGTTTAAGACAGGGAAATCTTTTCGTAATTCCTCAAATGATTCAGTAGTTGATTGCATATTTACACCTCAATCAAGATATTATTATCTTGTATTTTTGTTCTGTAAGTTTGTAATGGTTCCTCAGCAGGAGGATTTTGAGGTTTGCCATCATCCATATTGAATACAGATAGATGTAATGGGCAAGTAAGTCCATTTTCGGTTAAAATTCCAGTGGATAAATCAGCGTCTGCGTGAGTACATATTCTATCAGTTGCAAATATTTTTCCATTCATGTTTGTTAACAGTAATTTTTTCTCATTGTGATCAAAACTGAATATTTCGCCTTGACCTAAGTTGTCTGTACTACATGCCTTGATCCAATCAGTCATGGATTTCACCTATACTTGTAATGTTGTTCAATTTCAGCATTTTCATTGTATCTAGTTTCTTCAACCTCAACCAATGCTTTCAATTGTTCATCGTTGTTAATTGATAATTCTTTTCCCTCCCATTTTGATTCAATTAGATATGCAATCCAAGCACGTACTTGATAAGACATTGAACGTGACATTGGTTCCAAAAATCCTTCTACAATAATTCTTTCAGCTTCAGGTTTACTCAGACAACGTGTTCCCAAATAGAAGAGTTGTTCCTCATCCATTTGTGCAACAGAAGCAGAATGTGTTGCTTTTACATCATTTGTTAGAATCTCTAGTCCAGGAATTGCATCTGATTTTGCATCTTTGTCTAATAAAATAGAACGTCCAGAAAGAAATGAGTTTGAATGTGCGGCATTTTCATTTATTTTGATCATTCCTTTAAACAAAGATTTTGATTTATTTTTTAAAATTGATTTTTCTACAACCCGACCTTCTGTAGATTGTTCATTATGATTTACAATTGTATTTAGATCGAATGATTGTTCATTATTTCCAAAGACAACTTCAGAATCTGTTGCAGTCGCACCAGTTCCATTAAGATGATAATCAATTCTATATCGAGATAACATTGCTCCAAATAATCCAAGATACCAATTAATTTTTGAATCTTGTGCAAGATGTGAACTTCTTGTAGAAAAGTTAATTGATGATTGATCCATCATTTGAAGAGATGTGACATCAAGACTACTATTTGAACCAATAGATGTATTCAATAATTCAAGGTATGCTTGTTGTTTTCCATTTTGAGGTGAGTATAATTCTTGAATAATATTTGCTTTAGCATTTTCTTCAACGATTATAATATTTCTGGATATTGTTGATAATCCATCATCAGATAAACAAGAAAATAGATTAATTGGTTCATCTATAATTTGGTTTTTTGGAATGTATACAAAAAGTCCAGAATTAAATGCAGCATTATTTAATGCAGTGTATTTATCTTCATTAGAATTTGATGATTTGATTGTTTTTTCTATTAATTCTTGATGATGTTTTAATGCATCGTCAATTGATGATACAATTACACCTTTTGATTTTAATTCATCCGATAAATTAACAGATATAATATTTGTTCCTACTTGTATCAAGCCATTTTCTTTTTTTACTTCTTCAACACGTTTTGAAAGAAAATCAGGTAAGTTAGAATTAGAAGTTGTGGATAATGATACTTCAGTTGGATCCATACGTTTTGCATCAGTGTATTTACCATAAAGTGGAGATACCTCAGCAGGTAATTCATTATAGATATTAAGAGAATTTTTTCGATATTCTTTGAGCCATTGAGGTTCATTTTTTAACGATGAAATTTCTTCAACTAAAGAATTTTGAATTGAGGACAATGTTTGTTCCATGATTTATCACAACAGAATAATCTTAACCGACTGAATTATCCATCTCTAATTTGATGAGTCGGTTTAATTCTACTGCATATTCCATAGGAAGTTCTTTTGTAAAAGGTTCCATGAAACCATTAACAATTAGAGTTAATGCTTCTTCTTCAGTGAAGCCTCGGGTCATCAAGTAAAAAATTTGATCATCCCCAATTTTACCAACTGTAGCTTCATGAGTTATAGTTGCATCTTCTTGATTGATTTCCATGTATGGGTAAGTATCAGTCTTTGATGTTTCATCTAATAACAATGCATCACATCTAACAGTAGATTTTACATTAGTTGCACCTTTTGCAACATTAAGTAATCCTCTATATGTTGAACGACCAGTAGAACGACTAACAGATTTTGAAGTAACTTTAGATGTTGTATTAGGTGCTAGATGAACCATTTTTGCACCAGTATCTTGGTGTTGGCCTTTTCCTGCAAAAGCAATTGAAAGAGTTTCACCATAGGCTTTTTGACCCATCAAATAGATTCCAGGATATTTCATTGTAATTTTACTTCCAATGTTACCATCAATCCATTCAACTGATGCACCTTCATATGCGTAAGCACGTTTAGTAACAAGATTGTATACATCATTACTCCAATTTTGAATTGTTGTGTATCTTAATTTTGCATCTTTGTGTGCAACAAGTTCCACTACAGCAGAATGTAATGATTCAGATGAATAAACTGGTGCAGTACAGCCTTCGATATAATGTACTTCAGAACCTTCATCAGCAATGATTAGTGTTCTTTCAAATTGACCTATATTTTCTGCATTAATTCTAAAATAAGCTTGTAACGGCATGTCAACTTTAACACCAGGAGGAATGTAGATGAATGAACCGCCACTCCATACTGCACTATTTAATGCGGCGAATTTGTTATCTTCAGGTGGAATCATTTTTCCAAAGTATTTTTTGAATATTTCTGGGTGTTCTTTTAGAGCACTGTCAGTATCTAAGAATAATACGCCCTGTTTTGCTAAATCTTCTCTCAAACTATGATAGACTACTTCAGATTCATATTGTGCACCAACTCCGGCAAGGAATTTCTTTTCTGCTTCAGGAATACCAAGTTTATCAAATGTATTTTTGACATCTTCCGGAACATCATCCCAATTTTTTTCAGTTTTTTCAGATGCTTTAGCATAGTAGTAAATATTTTGAAAATCGATATGACTAAGATCTGCACCCCAGTTTGGCATAGGTCTTTTCATAAATGCTTCATAAGATCTTAATCTAAAATCAAGCATCCACTGTGGCTCATCTTTCATTTTGCTAATTCCAATTACAGTTTCTTTTGAAAGACCTTTTTTACTCAAGTGAACATACATTTCAGTAGAGTCTTTGAAATCATACTTGGAATAATCCATGTCAAAATTTTCTGTTGCCATAGACAAAATACAACGTTGTTATTATAAAAGTCCGAGGAAATTTAGCCCAGCCTAAATAGGTTAAGCTAATGACAATTCATTAACAATTACATCAACTGATCCTGCTACGGTATGAACATCTGCAATAATATTTTGCACATCGAGTTTTTCTAACTCATCCGCAGTGAATGGACCAATTGCTATTACCTTAGTTTTTTGTAAATTTTCTAAAAGTTGAGAATGTTCAAAATCTTTAGTCATTATTTCAAAAAATGCTCTAACAGAAGATGCACTGGTAAAGATAATTCCGTCCACTGAATTTTGTGAAAAAAGAGATCTAAATTCATTCCATTGAGAAGTATCTCTAAATGCACAAACATCATAAAGATATAACTCGATAATTTGCAGTCCAATTTTTTCAAGAAGATCTTTTAGGAATGGGGTAGATGCACCACTTCTAGGAACAATTACCTTTTTTCCAACAGCATTTAATTTTGTAAAGACCTCACCAACACCAACAGAAGAATATCTTGTTGGCATATATGAGACCTTAATGTTTTCATCTTCTAATGCTTCCTTAGTTTTTGGACCAACTGCAATTACAATAGTATTAGTAATTGCAAGTCTTAATTCCTCAAATTTTGAGATTTTTTTAGAACTCTCAATTAATAATTTTACAGCTTTTGAACTCATAAATACAGAATAATCTGGATTTTCAATTTTAACAGATGACAAAAAATCATCAACTATTTTTTCGCCCTTACTAACAAGTTCAATAGTTGGAAGCGTGATTGGAGTTGCATTGTATTTTGTAATTAGTTGAATAAATTCCTCAGAATCATCTTTTGAACGTGTTATAGCAATAGTTTTTTCTTGACTCATTTTTTCCATCCTATGATTTTATGCAGTTTAACAACCTCACCTATAATTATATTTGCAGGAGGAGACATTTTTTCTTTTTTGAGTTTAGTTGCAATATTAGTCAAATTACCAACAATCATTTTTTGTTTTGGTGTTGTTCCATTTTGAATAACTGCAACAGGAGTAGATTTTTTCATTCCACCATCAATAAGCTGTTTTGAAATAATCCCAATTCTTGAAAGTCCCATCATTATGACAATAGTATCAACAGATTTTGCAAGTTTTTTCCATTTTACAATTTCTTCATTTTTTTCAGGATCCTCATGACCAGTAACAAATACTGCAGAAGATGCGTATTTTCTATGTGTCAATGGAATTCCAGCATATGTTGCAGAACCAATTCCAGAAGTAATTCCAGGAACTATCTCATATTTGACATTAAACGATTTAAGAAATTCAGCTTCTTCTCCACCACGTCCAAAGATTATTGGATCACCACCTTTGAGTCTAACTACATTTTTGTTTAATTTTGCATACTTAACCATTAGTTCATTTGTTCCGTCTTGATGTCTTGTATCATCTCCAACTGCACGACCAACATAAATTGATTTTGTACGTTTTGGAATCATAGAAATTATTTTTTTACTAACCAATCTATCATATAGAACAACATCTGCAACTTTCAATAATTCAACTGCACGTAATGTTATCAATTTGGGGTCTCCAGGACCTGCTCCAACTAAGTATACTTTTCCAGTCATTGTTTATTCCACTCTTCTAGTTTTTCTCTCCAATTAGAAGCAATCTCTGATACACCTTGTGATTTTAATTCATTTCCAATTTTTTTGCCTAATTCAAATGGATTATCAATTTTGCCATTTTCTTCTATTAGAATTGATTTTTTCCCATCCATGGAATAAACACCTACTTTTAGAATTAATGAATCTGACTTTACAGAAGCATATGCTCCAACAGGAAATCTACAGCCAGAATCAATATGTTCAGATAATGAACGTTCAGCTTCCACTTCAATTCGAGAGTTTTTATCTTCAATTTTTTTTAACATTTCAATTGTTTTTGAATCATCACTTCTACAAATTATAGCTAAAGCACCTTGACCAGGTGACGGAAGAAAATCATCTTTTGATAAAACATAGTGTTTTGTTTTTACACCCAATCTAGAAATTCCAGCCTTTGCAAGTACAACTCCATCAATTTTTTTTTCAGTTACTTTGTTAATTCTTGTTTCAATATTTCCTCGAATTGGTTTAACATTAAGATCAGGACGTTTTCTTGAAATTTGAACTGCACGTCTTAAACTACTACTCCCAATTGTAAAACCTGAAGGAATGGAATCTAGTGAAAAACCATCGTTTGTTATTAAAACATCATTAACAGATTCACGTTTTGGAACACAAGCAATAGTTAACGATGAATCCAATGTAGAAGGGACATCTTTCATACTATGAACAGCAAAATCTACTTGTTTTTCAGAGACTGCACGATCAATCTCTTTTTCAAAAATTCCCTTTTGTTCCATTTCAAATAATGGTCTAGTATCAGTATCACCTTTGGTTGTGATTTTTTCAATATGAAATGTTAAAGATGGATTAGTTTTCTTCAGTTCATCCAAAACCCAATTAGTTTGTGCCAAAGATAAAGGACTACCACGTGTTCCTAATTTGTAACTCAATTTTTCACCGCTTTTAGTGACAATCCATAAGCTCCTAATGCTTTTGTAATATCCTGATCAATATGTGCATCCGATAAAAATACAGTTTCATATTGAGAAGGCGCAGTAAATACTCCATTTTTTAATAAATTTGTAAATAATTTATGGAATTTTTTTGTGTTTGATTTTTTTGATGTTTTATAATCAATAACTTTCTGATTGGTAAAGAAAATTTGGAACATAGATGCTATAGAATTGATAGTATGAGGTATTTTATAATCAGTTGCAAGATCATCTATTTCATCTACCATCATTTTACAATATCTTTCTAATTTAGGATACATCTTATTTTTTATTTTGTTAATTGTTTTAATTGAGCTTATTGCTGCAGCCACAGAAATTGGATTTCCAGCAAAGGTACTTGCTTGATACACTTTACCATTAGGAGATAAGAGATTCATGATTTCATTTTTACCACCTACAGCAGATATAGTAAAACCATTTCCCAATGCTTTACCAAGAGTGGTAATATCCGGCTTGATGCCAAACTTTTGTTGTGCTCCACCTTCAGAGATTCTGAAACCATTTACAACTTCATCAAATATCAACGGAATATCAAATTGTTTTGTAATTTTCCTCAGATCTTTTAGGAAATTTTTTTCAGGAAGAACTAATCCCATGTTTGCCAATACAGGTTCAACAATTAATCCAGCTACATCTTTATTTTTAGATAATGTTTTCTCAAGTTCATCAATATCATTGTAAGGTACTACTAACGTATTACGAGAAACTTCATCTAAACCACCATCAGATATCGAGATTCCATTATGTGCAGATCCAGAACCTGCTTTAACCAAAACAGTTTCGTATGCACCATGATAACAACCTTCAAACTTGATAATTTTTTTCTTTTTTGTGAAACCTCTTGCAAGTCGAATTGCAGTCATTGTTGCTTCTGCACCTGTATTAACAGTTCGTACTTTTTGTATTGATGGAAAATTTTTTATGATTAATTTTGATAGTTCAATTTCCAATGAGGTGGGAGCAGTGTATAATGTACCATTTTTCATTTGAGACAAGACTGAATTAATAATTTCTTTTCTTGTATGACCTAGTAGTAATGCACCATAACCATTACAAAAATCAACAAACCTATTTCCATCTTCATCCCATAAAGATGAACCATTTGAACGCTTAACAAAAAATGGATAAGGTTCAAAATAACGTACAGGACTATTAACTCCAGAAGGAATTACTTTTTTTGCATTTGAGAATAATTTTTTAGAATTATTCAATAACTACTATAGTAACTAGGGATTATTAATCTAATATCAAATTGAACGAGATTTGAAATTATGTTATGATAGAATTTGCGTTATCTTTTTAATAGAATCTAAAACCACAAAATTTATGGCAGTAATTGGCGAAAAAGCACCAAATCTCAAATTAGGAAAATGGGTACAAGGTATTGAAACAAATTTTGACAAGGAAGGAGACAATGTAAAACTTGTTGAAGTTTTTCAAGTAAATTGCCCAGGTTGCTTTATGCATTCAATTCCAGAAATAATTAACATTTATCAAAAATTCAAGTCAGATGGATTAACTGTAATGGGAGTAGCAACTGCCTTTGAAGATTATGATAAAAATACATTAGAAAATTTGGAAATGCTTCTTACAACAGGAGAAGTTGTAGGTGATACAAAACAAGCATTATCCCAATACGGTCAACTTAAGGAAGGAAAATTACCTTATAAAATTCCGTATCCAGTTGCAATGGATTCATTAGTAAAACAAGTAGGAGAACCATCCAAAGAAAAAATGACTGCATTTATCAAAAATCAACTTCCAGATTTTGAATCTCAACCAGAAGATTACAAAGAGCAAATTTTTTCCAGAGTGAAAGAATATTTTAAATCTAAACAATATTCAGCTGAAACATTTGAAATGTACTCGTTACAAGGAACACCATCAACAATTTTAGTTGATAGAAAAGGAATATTGCGTGATGTTTCATTTGGTCAAATATCTAATTTGGAATCAATGATTGAAAAATTATTAAACGAATAATTTTTTATATTTTCTCAGAATTATCAAACCAACAAAAGAAGTTGTAAGAACTAATGGAGCAATCTCATAAAATTCAGGAATGACATGTGCTCCAAAAACTTCTATTTTTTCATTGTTAGAAACAAAAGTAATACTAAGAACATCCCCATCAATTACATAATCAGATTCTACACCATCAAGCATAACAATGAAAGATCCATCATTAAAAGGAGTTATTACATCATCGGATAGATTTATTGATAATTTTCCATTATCGCCAGGATCAAATAGTGTAAAAATTATAGAATTTGTAGAAATATCAGATTGGATGTCATCAACATACCCATCAGATATTTTATAATCAATTACATCTTTAATTTCAAAAACATCAAGATATGTAGTACCAAAAATTTCTATTTTGTGTGTTCCTATTCCAGTAAAATCCATTGTCATAAATGTAACATTCGTTCCTTCTTGTATCGACGGATAAAATTCAACATCATCTAAGAAAAATGTATAATCCCCACCAACTAAATCTTGAGAAAAACTAATCTCAAGTGAGTTATTTTCAAGAGAACTGAGAGTAAATAATGTAATTGATTTTTGTTCTTTATCAAAATCAAGATTAGTTACTTCCAAGTTTCCAGTAACTTCAATAACAAATGAATAATCATCAGTTTTTATAGGAAATGTAAATTTTAGGCCGGTCTTATCAGAAAGTGGTACTGCATCAACAAGTGGAATGACTATTGAAATAATGACTAACAATATTAAAAAAAATTTTATCATGCAGCAGTAGAGATTACTCTTTTTCTTAATTCTTTATCTTTTGCGATTCTTGGGTGAGATGGATCAGCCAAAATTACTTCATACCAATAATGTTTTCCATCTTTGTATAGAAAATAAGAACCTAAAAGTTTCATATTTGGGTATTTCTCAAGTACACGTCTATTTGCTACAGTTTTCATATTATCATCTTGTTTTATTCGAGTTACACCAAGATGTTTTGGACGTCTTCCACCTCGTGGTCTTTGTCGTCTCATTCCACCAGTTCCAACTCTCATTCTAATTACAACTATTCCTTGTTTTGCTTTATACCCAAGTCGTCTTGCACGAAGAAGTCTACTAGGTCTTTCTATACGTGTTACTGCATCTTCTTTTCTCCATACAATTGCACGTTCTCTTAATACGATGGAATTTTCCTTCCACATCTTATACCATACACTATCTTGACTAGTTGTCATTAGATTCATAGAAAAAAATCCCCTTAATAATCCTATGATAGAATAAATGTGAAATTCATTATATTGTGTAAAAATTACATAAAACTATGAGACAGTATTTACTGGTAATTCTTGGTATTAGCATTATTTTTTCAGGCAATGTGTTTGCTCAATATACACCAGATGTGGATATACTAATTTCATCACCTAATTATAATTATGGAGATAAATTGGATTACAAAATCATAGTATCTGAAGTTACAGGAGAAGATGCAATAATTTTCATAACAAATACAATTGGAAATAAAAGTCAATTACTAACATTACCAATAGTACAGGAAGAATCAAGGGTAATTGCCCCATTTGCATTTGATAGTGTGATATGGAATGATGGAATGTATGAATTGGAAGTACAATATTCAGGTGCTACATCAGTTACAACATTCATAATTGAAAATGATGGAACCATTGGTATTCCATATTGGATAAAAGATATATCAAAAATATGGACAAGTGGACAAATGAAAGATGCAGAATTTGCAAAATCAATTCAATTTTTAATTGATGAAAATATTATTTTTAATTCTAAAGCAGGACAGGAATTAGAAATACCAGAATGGTTCAAATTTACAACATCATGGTGGGCAAATAATCAAATTCCAGATACAATTTACGGGAATTCATTACAATTTTTAATTGATGAAAGAATAATTGTGATTCCTATTGATCAAAAATCATTTAATCAAGAATCATCTTCAGATAAAACTTTATGACTTCTCTTTCCTATTCCCCATAGAATCATTGTAATTATGATTCCTAACGACATAGCAATTACTATAGAATAGATAAGAGGACCAGTTCTAAAATTAGCTTCGTTTTTTTCCATAGGCGATAAGACACATTCACCGTTTTCATAGATTGTTCCATCACCACATGCATTCATTAATTTTTCAAGTTTTTCTTCTTCAGCTAGTTTAGCATCAGCATCTGCTTGTGCTTTTGCATCAGCATCTGCTTGTGCTTTTGCATCAGCATCTGCTTGTGCTTTTGCATCAGCATCTGCTTGTGCTTTTGCATCAGCATCTGCTTGTGCTTTTGCATCAGCATCTGCTTGTGCTTTTGCATCAGCATTATCTTGTTTTTGTTCCTGTTCTATCAAAAAAGAGTTGTTTGCAAGAATAGTTCCAATAATTTCTATTTCTTCAGTTCCTGCAGAAAGTGAAAATGATAAAGTTCTAGATACGTCTGTTTTTATTTCTTCAAATTCAATTTCATCACCATCAGATAAGATGAAGAAATCATCATCAGAGTATCCTATCTTTGCATCAAAAAAGTCCCGTTCAAAAGTAATAGATACATCACCATCAGACCCAGATACTTCAGTTTCAAAGATTAAAGATATGAAATCAAGGTCTGCAGTAGCAGTTTTTAAAATTATATTATTTCCAGTATAATCAATATCATAACTAATACCATCAATTTCAGTAGAAATTGAATCAGCAAATGCTGAAGGAATAGTTATTGTGACAATAAGTGCAGCTACATATGCAATATTTAGTTTCAATCCTAGATAACGCCCCTAAGGATTTGTATTATCTTTTCTGCTATAACATTTGCAGCTAAAGACTGAGCTTCTTTTGTCTGGGCACCCATGTGAGGCGTGGAAATAAAGTTCGGTAGGCTTGCTAGATTGTTTGAAGTAGCAGGTTCAACCTCAAATACATCTAATGCTGCACCACCAAGTTTTCCATCCTTTAGATATTCATACAGAGCATCTTCATCAATTACACCACCTCGTGACGTATTGATTATACGTGCAGTATTTTTCATCGTATCCATTTTTTCAGAATTTATCAGATGTTTAGTACTGTCCAATAAAGGAACATGTAACGAAACATAATCAGAGCTTGTGAGAAGAGTACCAAGATCTGCCTTCATCAGTCCAACCTCCTTAGAAAATTCTTCATCTATTGGAACAACATCATATCCAATAATATTCATGTTTAATGCTTTAGCAAGTCGTCCTAATCTTTTCCCAATATTTCCTAATCCAACAATTCCCAAGTACTTACCACGTAATTCAGTTCCCATCAATTCTTTTTTAATCCAGTTTCCATTTCGTACTTCTCTATCAGCTCGCGGAATTTCTCTTGCCAATGATAACATTAAACCAATAACCAATTCTGCAACTGCATTCATTGCACCTTCGACTGCATTAATTACACGAATATTTTTTTCCTTTGCAGCTACCTGATCAATATTATCTAATCCAACACCAACTCTAGCTATTATTTTACATTTTTGGGCCTTTGTAATCATATCTTTGGTGATTTTTGTTCTGCTTCTAACTATCACAACCTCAAAGTTTCCAATTTTTTCTTCAATTTGCTCAGAAGTTATTTCAGGTTCATATGTAATTTTTAAACCATTTTTTTCTAAAATCTCATTTAACGTAGGGTTAACTTGATCACATATCAAGACTGATTGATTCATACTCATGCATCAAGCCTAAATTCATTTAATATAATCATTTTGAGAGTCAAGAATTACTAAAATTATCTGGATACATATAGAAAGTATGGATTTAGGATTTGATTTAATGCAAATCATACCAATTGTGTGTATAGTAGCCGCGGTTGGAATTTTTGTAGGAACCAGGATCTGGATTATGTTTAGAAATTAAAAATAAAAAGAAGAAAAATGGTAGTTTATCCTTGTGCAGCTGCTAATACAGCTGGGATTACTTCCCATAGTGGTAAAGCGCCGTTTTCAATTGCTGCGTTTGCAACATCATCAGTACACATACAATGTACGTTCAATGCTGGATGTGAAATTGTATTCAATCCTGCTGGTGGAACTGCATCGTGTGGGTTACCTAGAACACCTGCATATGAACCTGCATCGACTGCACCTTGGACTACGCCAAGTGCGGTTGCGGTTTCATTTACTGGGTCTAATGGAAGACCTGCAACGAAGATAGTTGCTGCACCACTATAGATAGCTGCATAATCATGATTTACTGCTGCGTAAACGCCTGGTTCATCAAAGACCATATCTACGATCATATTTTGTGAACCACCGAGTAACCATGTTTCAGTACCTTGTGCTTGAACTCTGTTACCTTGTACTACTCTATCGATGATTTCACCGACAACGTGCCAGTATACTGGTTCGTTACCTTGATTTTCAACGAACATACGAACGTGTGTATCAGTTGGTATGAAGAGTAGTTGTGATTGATGTTGTTTTAAGTCCATTGAATTCCATGGTTGTGCAACGAAGATGTTCTTGTTTGCATCACCGAACATGAGTAAGTTATGAATTCCGTTTGGAACATAACCAAATGCTTGTCCGTTAACAACAGTTTGGGATGTGGAGTGTGCCATCATCTTTGACATGTCGTATGTACCAGCGTCAGTTAAGTACAACTGGTTGTATTGCAATTGGAACTCTAGTGCATCTGCATCATAGAATTGTTTGTCCTTTACAACTTCACCGCCCTCTAGTGCTGTTTTTTCCACCATTAGTCTTTTGTAACCATCGAGTGGGTCAACAATGGTAATACCATACATAC
>Ga0208764_10001734_pt1 | contig 13941 bp, 12 predicted proteins | sample ETNtaG_18_FD_185762 | JGI IMG/M metagenome (GOLD analysis project Ga0208764, IMG submission 185762) | Marine microbial and viral communities from oxygen minimum zone, Eastern Pacific Ocean - ETNP201302SV91 (SPAdes) (version 2) | ecosystem: Environmental > Aquatic > Marine > Oceanic ... | reverse complement strand
TGTAAACATGGCCCAGTGTGGGCCCGGTTCGCATGCCCAAGGCGGTGAACTCGGGTGTTTTCATCCACAGGCCCAGTGGCAACAATTCCATGGTGTTGTAAATTTCGCCAATTTTTTCAGCTGGCAATGTGCCCACATGCACTTGCAGGTAAGGCCCCAGCGGCGAACGCAGTACGGTTTTAACGGCTCGCAGTTCGGTGCTTAATTGCAGTGGGGGCAGTGCGCTGCCCAAGGCAATGCGAATGGTGTTGTCTTGCAGCTTGACTGCGGTCTCGTCAATTTTGATAAAGCTGCTGAGTTTTAACCCGGCGTAATCAATCAGCGGCAGCATGGACAGGCCAAATAGGCGCACTTCGGCGGGTGTGAATTCCAGGTGCTGTTTGTCGCTTGAAATAAGCAATGGGCCGCTGAGTTTGGCAGGCAACCAGAATAGCGGTATGCCAAAAATTTCAGGTTTCACTTGCAGCGAAAGCTGCAAATGAGGCTCGCCAATGGTGGTGTTGACTTGTCGAATTGGGCTGCCCTCGAAGTTGAACAATGCTTTGTTCATCAGGGTATTCATGGCGGCTTCGCTCAGCGAAATCTCGCCCACATGCACGGTTTGTTTGGCGGTCGGCAGTTGGCCAAGGTCGGTGGATTGAGTGCTGGCCAACAGTTTTTCAACACGCAGTTCAATCCCCTCGCGGGACAGCAGCGTGGCATGGTGCACCGCCAGGGTCACTGCCTCTTGAGCAGAATTCAAACCTTCAAGTTGGGCAATCGCAGCCTCTCCAGTGTTGAGCAAGGCCGTTTCAGCGGGGTTGAGCAGCCCTTCCTGGGCGCTGATCCACAGGGCACCGTCGGTGCGAAGCTGCACGGTGCTGGTGCTGATTAAACTGTTCAAATCGTGCAGTGCAATGGGCAAGCTGCCATTGCTGATGCCTGTGACCAAGGTGGGCTGGCCAGCCAGCACCATGCCTGCAGCACGTAATTCACCGCCGTGGGTGTACACAAAATTAGCGGGACAATCGGCTTTGCAATAAAAGGGGGGTGCCGGGTTGGCCTGGCCCAATAACACGGTGACTTCCCCTTGCCCCAATTGCACGGCATTCAGTTCGAAAGAAAGTTTGGGGGCGGGTAGCACTTGATCAAGCCGAAGCACCATGGCCTGACCTTGCAAAGCCACGGCCTTTGATTTCATGTCGATCAGCGATTGCAACTGAATATTGGTGGCCAGCAAGGCTTTGTACAGGGGTACGCCTGCTACCTTCAAGGTGCGCGGGGTGAGGGTAATTTCCCCTGCATTGGCCACGGCGGGTGTGCCTTCCATGGTGAATGGAATCCAAAAACCCAGCCTTTTAATATCGCCGGTAATCAGCATGCCGTCAGTTTGCGTGGTCACCTGCTTGATTCGCAAGGGCGCCTCGCTGGCTTGCAGTTCTGCCTGCACAAGTGCCTGCAATACGCTGTCGGCAATTCGAAGGTGCGCATGGTCCACGTTCACTTCATAGGCCGCCAGGTTTTCGAGCGAAACAGGGGTGTTGGGCTGTGCGGCGGCAAGCGTGCCGTGCAAGCTTTGAATATCGAATCGAATGTTGTTTGCCAAGGCCAGCCGGCTGTTGCGCACCTGTACCAAGGCCTGTTCGCTGGGCTGCCAGGTGTTTGGAAGCGAAATGCGCCAGTCCTGAACCTTTTCCAGTGTGTCGGCCCACGCATTGGGGGCCATGTACAGGGTGAATGCAGCAAATGCGAGGGTCGCCAACAGGCGTGCTTGACGCTTCATCACGGTCGGTTAGAGTGAATTTGGGGTGGAGTGTAGCCGGATGTGGCTGTTTTTACTGGAATTGTAGTTCTAGGTGTTGTTATTTGGGTTTGTAGCCCCACACCTCGTTCAAGCGGTTTTCGCGGCCACAGGTGGTTTTGTAATACTGATAGCGCAAGGGGTTTTTGCGATAAAAGTCTTGGTGATATTCCTCGGCCACATAAAAGGTTTGGGCGGCTTCAACCGTGGTGTAAATGGTTTTGAATTTGCCGGTACCCAGCAATTGTTCCTTGCTTTGTTTGGCCTCGCGGTGCTGTTGTTCGTTCAGGTAAAAAATAGCTGATCGGTATTGTTCGCCCACATCGCAGAATTGCTGGTTTTCAACGGTGGGGTCAATATTGGTCCAAAAGGCTTTCAACAGGGTGCTATAGTTGATTTGCCGGGGGTCGTATTGCACCCGCACCACTTCAACATGGCCGGTGTTGCCTTGGCTCACCTGCTCGTAGGTGGGGGAGGCAGTGCGCCCGCCGGTATAACCGGAATCAACCGATTTCACGCCCCTGATTTTTTCAAATGCTTCCTCCATGCACCAAAAGCAGCCGCCTGCGAATATGGCCTGTTCAAGTTGCTTGGCGTGCGCCAGGGGCAAAAAGCCTGAAAGCCCCAACAACAAAGTTGCAGTGTTACGCGACCAAACCACCCAAGCCATGCAAGTACTCCTTGTGCAACATTCAAACTGATTGTGATGCCAACCACGGTTTTGCTTTCAATCAGACCCGCTTTTTGAAATAATGTTCACCCCTTGCCAGAAATATCAGTGAAATCATGAGTTTGTTGCCACACGAGTTGGAATTGCTAGCCCCCGCACGCGACGTTGAAATTGGTCGCCAGGCTATTTTGCACGGCGCAGACGCGATTTACCTGGGTGGGCCAGTGTTCGGCGCGCGGGCCAATGCGGCCAACTCGGTGGCTGATATTGCAAAGCTGGTGGAGTTTGCCCACCGCTACCACGCACGTATTTTCACCACCATCAACACCATTCTTCACGATGCCGAGCTTGAAGAAGCCCGCAAACTGGTGTGGCAGTTGTACGACGCAGGTGTGGATGCGCTGATTATTCAGGACATGGGTTTGCTCGAGATGGATTTGCCCCCCATTCAACTGCATGCCAGCACGCAGTGCGACATTCGCACTGTGGAAAAAGCAAAGTTTTTGGCTGACAGCGGATTTTCGCAATTGGTATTGGCGCGCGAGTTGACCGTTGAAGAAATTACCGCCGTGCATGCGGCGGTGGGCAATTCCGCCACCATCGAATATTTCATTCACGGCGCCTTGTGCGTGGCTTTTTCGGGGCAGTGTTACATTAGCCATGCTGAAACTGGCCGCAGTGCCAACCGTGGGGATTGTTCGCAGGCCTGCCGCCTGCCCTACACGCTGACCGATCAAAGCGGTGCTGTGGTGGCCTTTGACAAACATTTGTTGTCGATGAAAGACAACAACCAAAGTGGCAACCTGGAGCATTTGATTGATGCGGGTGTGCGTTCTTTCAAAATTGAAGGGCGCTACAAAGACATGGCCTATGTGAAAAACATTACGGCCCACTACCGAATTTTGCTGGACGAGATCATGGAGCAGCGCGGCGAGTTTACCCGCGTGTCCAGTGGCACCACCCGCCACTATTTCAGGCCCGACCCCGACCGCAACTTTCACCGTGGCTCAACCGATTACTTTGCCAGCGGCCGGAAAATTGACATTGGCGCGTTCGATTCACCCAAGTTCATTGGCCAGCCGATTGGCCATGTGGTGGCCGTGAATGACAAAAGCATCGACATTCAAACCAGCGACGAACTGAACAACGGCGATGGCCTTAATTTCATGCGCAAGCGTGAGGTGGTGGGTTTGCATGTGAACCGCGCCGAGAAGGTGTTTAGCAAGGGCGTGCACAGCAAAGGCGATGGACAGGGGGTTTACCGCGTTTTCCCGAAAGACCCGATCAGCAGTTATGGTGGCCTGAAAGCAGGTTTGCCCATGCACCGCAACCGCGACCATGCCTGGGACATGGCGTTGACCAAGGAAAGTGCCGAACGCCGAATTGGCCTGTGGCTAACATTGACCGAGTGGATGGAGGGCGATGTACTGAAGGGCTTGCAATTGAGCTTGACCGACGAAGATGGGATTGCCACCACCGCGCAAGTTGAAATGAAGTTGGAACAGGCCAAGCAGCCCGACACTGCCGTGGACAGCATTAAAACCCACTTGGGCAAGTTGGGCGGCACCGATTATTCGGCTTTGGGTTTGAATGTGCATTTAAGCCAGCCCTGGTTTGTGCCCGCCAGTACCTTGAATGGCATGCGCCGTGAGGCGATTGAAGCCTTGAATGCCGCGCGAATTGCTGCCTGGCAACGCCCGCTGCGCAAGGATCCTGTGCAGCCTTATGTGGAATACCCGGAAAAGTCGTTAAGCTTCCTGGCCAATGTTTACAACGACAAAGCGCGCGAATTTTACAAAAAACATGGTGTGCAGATGATTGCTGCTGCTTATGAGGCGCATGAGGAAGCTGGTGAGATTCCTGTCATGATCACCAAGCATTGTCTGCGATTTTCGTTTAATTTGTGCCCAAAACAAGCCAAAGGCGTGAAAGGTGTTCAGGGTCAGGTGAAGGCCGAGCCCATGGTGCTGGTCAATGGTGATCAAAAGTACACCCTGAAATTCGATTGTAAACCCTGTGAAATGCACATCATGGGTAAAATGCGCAAAGACATTTTCAACAGCCCACCCCCCTCGGTGGTGCCGATCACTTTCATGAAGCGCAAGCCAGCGTGAGCGTTTAACCACGTTTCCGTGCCGTGATATTCGATTTCACGGGTACGTCAAATTTTTGTCATTTATTTGTCATAATTCTTGGATAACCTTGTAATTCTGCGTGAAACTTTCTGCTGGATTAATTACTTATTAATATGTCCGATACTTCGACGATCAAGGCCCCGGCCAAACGGGGCGACGCCATCTTCGGCGTATTAACCAGCGGTGCATCTGTTTTCACATTGTTGATGCTGGGTGGAATCATTGCCTCTTTGGTGGTCGCTTCATGGCCCACCATCACCGCATTTGGTTTTGACTTCCTGTTCACCGCCAACTGGGACCCCCCCATCGACGAGTACGGTGCCCTGGTTCCCATTTACGGTACTTTGGTTACTTCGTTTATCGCATTGATCATCGCTGTGCCCATCAGTTTTGGTATTGCATTGTTCCTCACCGAACTGTCCCCGCCTTGGTTGCGTCGCCCATTGGGAACAGCGATTGAGTTGCTGGCTGCGGTGCCTTCAATTGTTTACGGCATGTGGGGCTTATTGGTTTTTGCGCCTATTTTTGCGAAATACGTTCAGGCGCCCTTGAATGCAACCGTGGGCGAGATCCCTGTGATCGGCGCACTGTTCTCAGGCCCGCCAATCGGCATTGGCTTGCTCACTGCTGGTGTTGTTCTTGCGATCATGATCATCCCCTACATTGCCGCTGTGATGCGCGATGTGTTTGAGGTGACCCCGGTCATGTTGAAGGAAGCTGGTTATGGCATGGGTTGCACTACCTGGGAAGTGGTCTGGAAAATTGTGCTTCCCCACACCAAAGTGGGTGTGATTGGCGGCATCATGTTGGGCTTGGGTCGTGCGCTGGGTGAAACCATGGCTGTGACTTTCGTGATTGGTAACACCAACTATTTGAATGACATTTCCCTGTTCTCTCCCGGCAACAGCATTACCTCCGCCTTGGCCAACGAGTTCGCTGAAGCAGATGCAGGCTTGCACACTTCCGCCTTGATGGAATTGGGCCTGGTGTTGTTTGTGATCACGTTCTTTGTGTTGGTGGCATCGAAGTTGTTGCTGGCCAGACTGTCGAGCAACGGGAGATAAACCATGAGTAGCATTTACACCGACCCGACCTCCATGCCAAAAGAAAACGCAGTCACCACAGTGGCCACCGATGAGAAAATGCGCATCAGAATGCAGTCCAAGCGAAAGCTGCTGAACACCGTGGCATTGACCTTGTCTTTGGCGGCAATGGCTTTTGGATTGTTCTGGTTGATCTGGATTCTGTACACCACTGTAACATTGGGTATTAGTGGCTTGTCTGCACAGTTGTTTACCGAGATGACGCCACCGCCCAATGCGGAGGGTGGTGGTTTGGCCAATGCCATTATGGGCACCTTGCTGATGGTGGGTTTTGCCACATTGTTTGCTACACCCTTGGGTATTCTGGCGGGTGTTCATCTGGCGGAATCCAGGAAAGACAACAAACTGGCAATATCGGTGCGCTTCTTCAACGACATTTTGTTGTCGGCGCCTTCAATCGTGATTGGTCTGTTTGTTTACGCCGTGATGGTTCGACCCATGGGGCATTTTTCAGCTTGGGCGGGTGTAGTTGCACTGGGCTTAATTCAGATTCCAATCGTGATTCGCACCACCGAGAACATGTTGCGCCTGGTGCCTGACGCTTTGCGCGAAGCGGCTTTCGCCTTGGGTACGCCCAAGTGGAAAATGGTGATGGCTATTACTGTGAAGGCAAGCTATGCGGGTATCTTGACGGGCATTTTGTTGGGTGTTGCGCGTATTGCCGGTGAAACTGCACCGTTGTTGTTTACAGCACTGTCGAACCAGTTCTGGAACAGCGACATGATGAAGCCTATGGCGAACCTGCCTGTGATTATTTTCAACTTTGCACTTAGCCCGTTTACAAACTGGCAAGAGCTTGCGTGGGCGGGCGTGTTCCTGATCACCGCAGGTGTGCTGGTGTTGAACATTATCGCGCGTTCGCTGCTGAAGAACTCGAAATAACTGACCTTTGAAGGCCCAGACCATGTCTACGATTGACGTTGAAGAAAAGATCAAACTTGAAGTAAAAAACCTGAATTTCTATTACGGCGCATTTCATGCATTGAAATCGGTCAATTTGAGCATCCCTGAAAAGAAGGTGACCGCTTTCATCGGCCCTTCTGGATGCGGCAAGTCTACTTTGCTTCGCGTGTTCAACAAGATGTTCGCTTTGTACCCGGAACAGCGCGCTGAAGGTGAAATCTTGATGGATGGTGAAAACCTGCTGACCAGCAAGAAAGACATCGCCTTGATTCGCTCCAAGATTGGCATGGTGTTCCAAAAACCCACCCCGTTCCCAATGTCGATTTATGAAAACATTGCTTTCGGTGTTCGCCTGTTTGAGAAATTGTCCAAAGGCGAGATGGAAGAGCGCGTGGAGTGGGCGTTGACCAAAGCTGCTTTGTGGAAAGAAGTGAAAGACAAATTGCATCAAAGCGGCAATGGTTTGTCAGGCGGTCAGCAGCAGCGTTTGTGCATAGCCCGTGGTATCGCGATCAAGCCTGAAATTTTGTTGCTGGATGAGCCCTGCTCAGCCCTGGACCCGATTTCAACGGCCAGTATTGAAGAGTTGATTACCGAGCTGAAAGAAGACTATACCGTGGTGATCGTGACCCACAATATGCAGCAGGCGGCACGGGTTTCTGATTACACGGCCTATATGTATCTTGGTGAACTAATTGAGTTTGGCGTGACTGATCAAATTTTCTTGAAACCCAAAAAGCAGGAAACAGAGAACTACATTACAGGCCGATTTGGCTAAGTAACTTGCGAACCGGCTAGTTGCCAAGTATTTGAATTGTTTACAAGAAAACCACATTTGGCATGTCAAATGTGGTTTTTTGGCATTTATGTGATTGCCTTATTTCTGTCATGATTCTGAAATATTTGTTAGGCACTATAGCTTTACTTTAATAAGTGAGGTGAAAAATGTTCAATATTAAAACGATCGCTTCGGTGATTTCCGCAGGTGCCTTGGCCCTGAGCATGACTTCTGTGAACGCCGCTGAGATTACTGGCGCTGGCGCTTCTTTCCCAGCCCCTGTGTATTCAAAGTGGGCTGACGCTTACAACAAAGAAACTGGCAACAAGGTGAACTACCAGTCCATCGGTTCCGGTGGTGGTATCAAGCAAATTACTGCGAAAACCGTAGATTTCGGTGCTTCCGACATGCCTTTGGTACCTGAAGACCTGAAGGCCAAGGGTTTGATGCAGTTCCCAACCGTGATCGGTGGTGTTGTGCCTGTGGTTAACCTGCAAGGTGTTGCTCCCGGCCAGATGAAATTGTCTGCTGAAGTGTTGGCTAACATTTATTTGAACAAGATTACCAAGTGGAACGACAAGGCAATTGCTGCTTTGAACCCTGGTGTGAACTTGCCTGATATGGATATCAGCGTGATTCGTCGTGCTGATGGTTCAGGTACAACTTTCATCTTCACAAACTACCTGAGCAAAGTAAGTGCTGACTGGAAGAGCACCGTTGGCGAAGGTACAGCAGTGAAGTGGCCAGTAGGTTTGGGTGGCAAGGGCAACGAAGGTGTTTCAGCTTTCGTGCAGCGTGTACCCGGTTCAATCGGCTATGTTGAGTATGCCTACGCAAAGCAAAACAAGCTGACACACACACAGTTGAACAACGCTGATGGCGTGTACGTACAACCTTCTGAAGAGTCATTCAAGGCAGCTGCCGCTGGTGCCGATTGGTCCAACAGCTTCTATGAAATCTTGACTCAGCAGCCTGGCAAAGCCGCATGGCCCATCACCGGTGCTACTTTCATCTTGTTCCACACTGAGCAAGCAGATGCGGCCAAGGCTTCTGAAGTACTGAAGTTCTTCAACTGGGCCTACGCAAAGGGTGACAAGTTGAGCTCTGACCTGGACTACGTTCCACTGCCAGACGAAACAGTGAAGAAGATTGAAGCTGCCTGGAAGACTGTAAAAGCAACTGACGGCAAGACAATCGTAATGAAGTAAATTTCAACTTCGGTTGATGTGGGAAAGGCCCCGGTTTAAACAAACCGGGGCCTTTTTCTTTTGGAGATGTTGGCAAAGTTGGTATTGAGCGCTCACGGATGCAAGGTTACGATGCGTTGCTATGAACCCCTTGGTGGTGACTTTTGCACACACGGTAAATTTGCTCTACCAGTACTGGATACACACTGAAACTTTCGAAGGAAAATGAAGGCAGCACCCGATTTCAAGAGCCGGGTGCTTTGTTTGATCAAGCCGCCGGGTTAGGTGCCTGAGAAGTAACAGTCGAATTGTTTGAGCCGAAGGCTTTGTACAGAACGAGGGCCAACAGGCCGCCAATCACCTCAAACACCACGTAAGCGGGTACATCGGCAGGCGCAATGCCGGCAAAGCTGTTAGAGAACTGCCTGCCAAAAGCGGCGGCGGGGTTGGCAAAAGAGGTACTGGAGGTGAACCAGTAGGCCGCGCCGATGTAGCAGGCCACCATGCCAGAAACCCGCTCTGCCTTGGCCATCAGAATGACCAGCAACAGCCCTGCGGTGGCCACAATTTCACCGGTCCAAATTCCCCAGCCAGTGCGGGCTTTCTCGGAAAATTGCAAAAGCTCCATGTCAAACATTTGGTGAACCAGAATGGCGCCGAAGAAGGCGCCAGCCAGTTGCACGACGATGTAGGGCAACAGTTCAGAACCCGGTTGGCGTTTCAGTAAAACCATGGTGAGTGTGACCACCGGGTTGAAGTGCGCACCACTGATGGGGCCAAATACTTCAATCAAAATGTAAAGGCCGAACACGGTTGCCAGGGTATTGGCAATGAGGGCGACACCATTGTTGCCTTCCGACAGATTTTCAGCCATGACGCCTGAACCAATCACGATGGCCAGCAGCAGAAGGGTGCCCAAAAATTCGGCACCCAAACGTTTGGGTAAGGAGTACATAATTTGATTAGCTCCGTGCGATCGCGGCCAGTGCGGCGTTTAGTTCTGCCGCGTTCATGCTGCCAAGGGGCAGATGAATAAGCTGCATCATCTTGAAGGCAATGGCTTGGCGTGTCAGCTCGAATGCGCGAGGCTTGTTTTCCTCAAGCTCATTGGATGGGTCGGGGTAGCCCCAGTGTGTTTTTACAGGGCTGCCTGGCCAATAGGGGCACTGCTCAGAAGCCGCGCTGTCGCACACGGTAATCACAATATCGATTTTCGGTGCGCCGGGTTCGGTGAATACATCCCAGCTTTTGCTGGTGTATTGGCTGGTGTCAATGCCCACATTGGCCAAAGCCTGCAAGGCGTAAGGGTTCACGCGGCCGCTTGGTGCGCTGCCTGCGCTGAAGGCTTTGATGTTTTTGCCGTACTGCTGGGCAAGGTGGTTGAGCATGCCTTCAGACAGCACACTGCGCGCAGAATTGTGGGTGCAAAGAATGAGTACGTTGGTGCTCATGAAGTTACTTTTCCTATGTGTTCGACTTCGTGTTGGATGGCCAGTTTTTCAAGTTTTGCAATCGGCAATGCCAGCATCAATTCAATGCGCTTGCGCAGCAGCAGGCCCACATTGCGGAATTCTTGCAAGATGTGTTCATGGTTGCCTTCGGCTTTGGCAGGGTCGGGGGCACCCCAGTGGGCCACAATGGGTTGGCCTGGCCACACAGGGCATACTTCGCCAGCGGCCTGATCGCACACGGTGAATACGAAATCCATTTGCGGCGCGCCAGGTGCGGCAAATTCATCCCAGCTTTTGCTGCGCAAATTGCTGGTGTCCATTTCCCATCGCTGCAAAAGCTCAATGGTGTATGGGTTTACACGGCCTGCCGGAAAACTGCCTGCTGAATAGGCTTTGAACTGCCCATGGCCAAGTTGGTTCAGGATGGCCTCGGCCAGAATGGAGCGGGCGGAGTTGCCGGTACAAATAAACAGCACATTGAATTTTTTATCACTCATGGTGAGCCTCGTTGTGGTGTGGTGCAGTAACAGGTGTGCAATTTTGGCCTTCGCAGCAGTTCTCGGTGAGGTAGGAAATTACGCCATTCATGTGGGCAAACTGCGCGCTGTAAATCAGGTTGCGCCCGTCGCGAATGGGTTGAACCAAACCGGCGTTGCTGAGTTCTTTCAAATGGAAAGACATGGTGGCTGCAGGAATGTCCAGGCGCTCGCAGAGTTGCCCGGGTGTAAGGCCTGTGGGGCCAGTAACAACCAGGGCTCGAAACACGCGCAAACGCGAGGTGTGTGAGAGTGCCGCCAGTGCTTTGATGATGTCATTTTCTTCCATAATTCGATAATAATGGAAATATCGAATTATTGTGTGAAGGTTTTGTGACAAATGTAAAAAAGAGGCTGCTTTAAAGCGCCCGACCCAAGCGGGCTTGCTTGGCTCAGGCGGCCTTTTTGACTGCTGTGCTTTTTGCCGAGGTGTTCCGGGGCCTGCGGGTTTTGGGTGCTGGCGCTTCTACTTGTGAGTGGCCGCGTAGCCAGTCGGCCGCCTGTTTCCAAACATGTTCCCGAGCCTGGCTACCCAGAATAACCCCCATGTGCCCGCCGGGGGCGAGCAAAAAGGACTTGTCTTTCGAGGCCACCATTTTCAGGCTTTTCTTGGCCATGCTGGCAGGCACCAGGTGATCGGTTTCACCTGCAAACACGAGCATGTTGGCGGTGATGTTCCCCAGATCGGAAATTTGATCCCCAATTTTTACTTTGCCATGCGCCAGTTTGTTGTCCACCGCAAAACGAATCATGAAGTCGCGCACCACACCGCCGGGATACAGCATCATGTTGTTCAGGTAATCGGCCGTGGTGGTGTGCTGCTCTACGAAATCACGGTCATTCAGGCGGGTCAGCAGGTCCCAGTAGGTGGTGATGCTGGCCACCGGGGCTGTGAGTTTGAAACCAAGGCTGACCATCCAGCCGGGCGGGCTGAACAGGGTTGGGTTGATTCGGTCCAGTCTGAATTCGCTGTACTTGCGAATGAAACGTGCTGTGACGTTCAGTGTGTTGGATGCAAAGGCCATGATGTTTTTGCCGTCGCGCAGATCGATCGGGCTGGCCACCGTGACCAGGTTGCGAATGTGCTTGTCGTGCCCGTAGCCGGCGTACAGCAGGCACAGCAAACCGCCCATGCACCAGCCGAACATGGACAGTTCTTTGGAGCCACTGTGCTCGCGCACTGCTTGCAAAGCCTGACCCATCATGATGTTGCTGTAGTCGAACAGGCCTAGGTGGCCGTCTTTGCGCTCCGGTTTGCCCCAATCGACCAGGTACACGCGAAACCCCGCCTCTACCATGGCTTTCACCAGGCTGCGGTCGGGCATCAGGTCGAATGTTTCCGTGGTTACGCCCAGCGGGGGTACCAAGACCAATGGCACCGCGTGCTGGCGATTCGTAGGTGCCTCGATTTCGCCTTCGGCAAGGCTGGCTGAGGGGGTACTTGCTGTGGGGGCGTAGTAGCGTACGCGCATGGGCAAGTGTTCGGCAATCACTTCATATTCAGTTTTTCCTGACTGGATCAGGATCTCCTTGCGAAAAAACCAGTCCGCCGCATTGGTCGCGGTGTTGACGGCCAACTCGTTGATTTTCAGGGCGGTTTTGAATAGTTTTTTCACGGTTGCTGCGGTGCAAGGTTGGGATGGTCGAAGTTTATACGCACAGTGGGGCGTTTCGGATGAGGGTTTACTCTAAATACAGATTTCTGATCCCAACTTGAAGGTATGCCGCTGCTGTTTGTAGCCTACTCGGCATAGGTTGCTTGTGTCTCACAGTACAGGTTTATTGGGAACTGAACTTGAATGGTCACCGCTGCCCGAAAACTTGGCATTTCGGCTTGTTGGCTTGAGCCTGCACTAAGCCAAGCCCTCCAAAAGTAACGGTCGGGTCTTGGCTTTCGCGCCATGGCGCGATCGTTAGTCTCTGCACGCCAAGCCGGCAAGTTTTCTGACTGGTCATCGTGCGACCCATTGCAAGTTCAGCTCCCAGCACTCCCGTGCAGCGCTTCGCCATCACCACGCAACGAGAGATCGGAACCCAAGCCGATTGGGCCAAGCAAACCAGCAAGAGAGCAATCAGCCTTCCATGCTCGCCCAAAGCCCGCTCCAGATCCGCATGCCAGCCTGGTCCACTTCATCCACTGCACTTAAAAAACGCTCACGGGCCTGAACATTGACCCATTCTGCGGGTAAAAACGGGTCGTACACCACGTGCTTGATTGCGGTGCCGCCCAGCAAAAATGATTCACGGGCGGCCACTTCTGGCTCAAGGCTACCCGAGCGTTCGAGCCAGGTCCGCATTTTCTTTTCCAGCTGCGCGTAGTTGCCCTCCAGTTCGCGTGGGTTCCACAGGGTGGTAATTCGACGCTGAAGGTCGGTGTCGAAATCACGGGCTTCAAACACCGGCGCGTCTTTCTCCAGGCCCAGTTTGTACAGGCGATAGCGCACGCTTTGCAATGTGTCTTCAATGTTGTTGGGGCGTATGAACAGGTGTTCGTTCAACGGTTGAAAACCCAGCATCAGCAAGGCACGTGCACGCGCGCGTTGTTGTTTGGCCTCGCTGCGCGACAGTTTTTCGGCTTGCACCACAATGTAGCTGCCATCCCAGGGGCGAACCCGGGTACTGCGGGTGCGCCAGGCAGCCACATCGTCGGCCAGGGTGTGCGCATCGTCTGTGAGCTGGTAAAGGGCGCGGCCCGCCGATTCAATCAGGCCTTCGGCAGAAAGCCGCACCAGGGCTACGCGGGTGTTGTTCACACTGATGTCGAAAATACCGCAGGCGGCAATGGCCTGTTTGGCTGAAAGGGGGCGACCTTTGGATGCAAGCAACAGGTCGAGAATGAGGCTTTTGGCGGTGGGTTTGCGCACGGCGTGGTTGTTCTTTTAAGGCAAACCTGAAGTGTATGCAAGGCAGGCCCGACACGCAAATTTGGTGGCCTGTTTGTGCGATCATTGCCTCACCCAGAATAAGGAGACGAAATGATCAGGGCATGGATTTCCCGGACGGCCGAGCAAGCGCAGGCCGAGCTGGAAACTCTCGATGAGTCTGAGTTTGCCGGGCAGGATGTGGTGCTGAAGCTGCATTACAGTTGCCTGAACTACAAAGATGCGTTGGCGCTTACCCACACCGCGCCGATTGCGCGCAAGTACCCCATGGTGCATGGCATTGATGCGGTGGGCGAGGTGATCGAATCGAATTCAGACCAATGGCCGGTGGGCGCAGTGTGCCAGGTGAACGATTGGGGCTTGGGAGAAACGCATTGGGGCGGGCTGGCCGAGCGTGCCAGTGTGCCGGCACAGTGGATCTCACCGATTCCGGAAGGCCGAAGCGCCAGGTGGGCGGCTGCATTGGGTACAGCAGGCTACACTGCCGCACTTTGTGTGATGGCCTTGCAAGACCAC
>Ga0208764_10001732_pt1 | contig 13946 bp, 15 predicted proteins | sample ETNtaG_18_FD_185762 | JGI IMG/M metagenome (GOLD analysis project Ga0208764, IMG submission 185762) | Marine microbial and viral communities from oxygen minimum zone, Eastern Pacific Ocean - ETNP201302SV91 (SPAdes) (version 2) | ecosystem: Environmental > Aquatic > Marine > Oceanic ... | reverse complement strand
TAATTTAAATCTAGCTTTTGAATACCAAAAACCATTGTAAATAAGTTCTGCATATTTTGGCATCACTTCATCTTTTTTATGCATAGTTTGTTTATCTAAAGTAACAGACTCAATTGCTCTATGGGCAGCCATTAAAAGAGTTCCACCTGGAGTTTCATAAATACCTCTAGATTTTATTCCAATAAATCTATTCTCCACTAGATCAACTCTTCCAACTCCATTTTTTCCAGCAATGATATTTAATTTTTGAAGAAGTTTTGCTGGTGGTAATTTTTTATTGTTTACTGAAATAGGGTCTCCTTTTTTAAAACCTATGGTTACATAAGATGGTTTATTTGGAGCTTTTTCTGGCGATATCGTTCTTTGAAAAATATATTCAGGAGCTTGTTTTCTTGGATCTTCCAAAACCTTTCCTTCGGTTGAAGTATGATAAAGGTTATCGTCTACTGAAAAAGGCGGTGCACCTTTCTTATCCTTAGGTATTGGTATTTTATTTTTTTTTGCATATTTAATTAAGTCGGTTCTTGATTTTAATTTCCAAATTCTCCACGGAGCAATGACTTTTATTTTTGGTCCAAAATAATAATACCCAAGTTCAAATCTAACTTGGTCATTTCCTTTTCCAGTTGATCCATGTGAAACTGCAAACGCTTTAAATTTTTTTGCAATAGCAATTTGTCTTTTTGCAATTAAAGGTCTAGCTATAGAAGTGCCCAGTAAATAGGTTCCTTCATATAAAGCATGTCCTCTTATCATGGGGTAAACATAATCTTTAACAAAGATATTTTTTAAATCTTCAATAATAATATTTTTAACGCCTAATCTTTTTGCATTTTTAATAATTTTACTTTTTTTTATTTCTTGCCCGATATCTGCGGTGTAAGCTATTACTTCGGCATGATAGTTTTCTTGAAGCCATTTAAGGATAATAGAGGTGTCTAGCCCACCAGAATAAGCCAAAACGATTTTACTTTTTTTTTTAGGCACAACTTTTTTTTGCAGTGTTGTAAGCTTTAGTGAAGCCCATCATGGAGTACAGATCTTTTGTTTTAGCTCCAGCACTGGTTTTTGCTGAGACAGATAGCTTAGATGCTTTTTTCATAGTTTTAATTAAATTATATTCTTCTTCGCCATCGACTAACCAAGCAAAATTTCCTTGAGAGAATAAAGCAAATTCATTTCTACCTGACTTTGCAATAACTGTGGATTGTTTGTACATATGTCCACTAGTAACACTGAGTTCATTTTTAATCTTTTCTTCTTTTCTAAAAGTCACAAATAATCTTGAAGATTCTCTTTTTAAATCCTTTGGAGATCTTTCCAATGGCGCAGTTTGTGCAAAGCATATTTTTCCTTTATCGCCTGTATAGGAAAAGGCTTCCCAATTTTTGTATTTTCCTATGCTCTTTGGTTGGTCACTCCAAGCATTTGTTGACGCAAAAAATATTAAAAACAAAAACGTTATAGAAAAATTTTTCATCATTTTTTAATTTTGATTGATCTCTGCAATTTATACAAATTTATTATATTTTCAATAGTTCTTTAACTAGGGAGCAGGATTAGGAATATTCTCGTGAACCAAGTTTATCTCATCTATAATCTTTTGGTTTAAAGAAACGTTAATGCTATCAATGTTTTCTTTGAGTTGTTCCATTGTCGTTGCACCTATTATATTACTTGTTACAAAATCCCTTGAATTCACAAAAGCAAGAGAGAGTTGGGCTAAAGAAATTTTATGTTTTTGAGCAATTTTAAAATATTCATCAACGGCATTATAAGTTCTTTGATTATGGTATCTGGGATAATTGTCATAAAATAAATCCAGTCTAGAATTTTTTGGCATTTTCTTATTTCTGTATTTTCCAGTTAGGTAACCTACCGCTAAAGGCGAATAAGCTAATAATCCAGCTTTTTCTCTCATTGAGATTTCAGACATGCCTACTTCGTAACTTCTATTTACTAAGTTATATGGATTTTGAACGGAAACTATCCTTGGTAATTTATGCTCTTCTGCAATCTGTAAAAATTTTGAAAATCCCCATGAAGTTTCATTTGATAAACCAATGTATCTAATCTTTCCCTGATCAATAAATTTTTTTAAAACTTTTAGAATGCTTTCAAAATTGTTCCAAGTTCTTTCATCTTTTTTGTGTTTGTAGTCTAATCTTCCAAAAAAATTAGTATTTCTTTCAGGCCAGTGTAATTGATATAGATCTATATAGTCAGTTTTTAATCTTTTTAGACTTTCATGAAGTGCAGATTCAATACTTTTCTCTGAATATTGCGATCCTCCACCTCTAATCCAAGGCAGTCCTGGTCCTGCAATTTTGCTTGCTAAGATAATTTTTTTTCTATTTTTTCTTTTTTCAAACCAATTTCCAATTATCTCTTCGGTCTTACCGTAAGTTTTTTCTTTTGGAGGAATTGCATAAAGTTCAGCGGTATCAAAAAAATTAATTTCTTTTTCAATAGCATAGTCCATTTGTTCAAAACCCTCTTCTTGAGTGTTTTGTTCTCCCCACGTCATGGTTCCTAAACAAATTAAACTTACTTTTAGACCGGTATTTCCTAGAGTCTTATATTTCATAAAAATTTAGTATTTGTAGGTGATATATAAGGGATTGAAAACACAAAAAAAATGAATATATTTTAACTATGGAATTTAATCGTCAAAATACTAACGTAAAATCCTCGGTAGCTGATACGCATGTAATTGATCAAGGCTTAAGAAGCCATATGTTAAAAGTTTATAATTACATGGCTTCTGGCGTTTTTCTTACTGGAATTGTTTCGCTACTATTATTTAAATTGTCCGGAGGATATGACATTCAGATTACTTCATCTGGAATTACTGGACTAACTGGAATTGGACAAGCTTTATTTGCTTCTCCTTTGATGTGGGTTGTAATGTTGGCTCCATTAGGAATAGTTTTTTATATGAGTTTTGGCATTAGAAAAATGAGTGTATCTAAAGCTCAAACAACTTTTTGGATTTTTGCAGCTCTTATGGGAGCTTCTCTTGCATCGATATTTTTAGTTTATACAGGTGCTAGCATAACTCGTGTATTTTTCATCACCGCGGGAACTTTTGGTGCGATGAGTATTTATGGTTACACAACAAAAAGGGATTTAACCAAATTGGGTTCATTTTTAATGATGGGTTTGATTGGGATTATAATTGCATCCATAGTTAATATTTTTATGAAATCTAACATGATGTATTTTGTGATTTCAATTTTAGGTGTTTTAATTTTTGTTGGGCTTACTGCTTATGATACTCAAAAGATTAAGAATATGTATTTAGCAAGTGATGACGGCGAAACCTCAGGAAAAAAAGCTGTTATGGGTGCTTTAACTTTGTACTTAGATTTCATTAATTTATTTATAATGCTTTTAAGACTTTTTGGGCAAAGAAGATAAACGACTATCTTACTAACTTTAATTTAGTCCACTCAATTTTATTTATTAGGCTATCTAGATTTTCAGACTTTTTAACTATCCTTCCATTTCTATCCAAAACATAAAATTTTTCTGTTTTATTTTTTGGGTTTAAATTTTTGGATATTCTATAAACAGGTTTTTCAGATGCTCTTTGATAAATATCAAAAGTTATTTCTTTTTTATTTATTGAAAGTCCATAGTCTTTCCAGTCACCAGATGAAACTTTTCTTGCATATAGATTAAGTATAGTTTGTAGCTCTCTTTTAATAAAAAATTTTTCTCTTTTTTTTCTATTAAACTGATTATTAATTATTAGTTTTAGCCGACTCTTCATTTGTTTTATACTTTTGTATTAATGGCATTTGAAAAGCTGTAAATATAAAAGTTAATGGCAATATTCCCCAAACTTTAAAATTGATCCAAATCTCTTCAGATTGCGTTCTCCACACAATTTCATTAAGTATAGCCAGAAAAATAAAAAAGAATACCCATCTATACATAAGTTTGTTCCAACCTAAATCTTCTAATTTTAGAGAGCCTTTAAAGAATAGCTTAAGAAAGTTTTTATTAAACATTAATTTGCCTATTAATAACCCAGTTGCAAAAAGAATATTAATTACAGTGGGCTTTAAATATATAAATATTGGATTATTAAAAAAAATTGTTAATCCTCCGAAAATAGATATTAGAACTGCTCCCACTAGCGGAATATAGGGTATTCTTTTTTCCAGGTAATATATAAGCAAGATAGCAAGCAGAGTTGCTACGATTAAGGAAGGGATTGCTGCTACTAAATTCTTTCCACCCTTATAATATACAGTAAAAAAAATTAATAATGGCCCAAAGTCCGTTAAAAACTTAAGAAAAGATTTATTCACAGGAAAAAACTATCATAAAAGAAATTTAATTTATATTTTTTTTATTGATTTTGTAACAAATGTTATTATCCTTATTAATATATGGATTCGAAAAAAGCTAAATTTTCAATTGGCAATGTAGTAAAGCACAGACATTTTAATTTTAGGGGTGTAATCTATGATGTTGATTTCGAATTTAATAATTCAGAAGAATGGTATCAATCTATACCAAAAGATGTTAGACCAAGAAAAGATCAGCCATTCTATCATTTGTTAGCTGAAAATAATGAGATCACCTATGAAGCATATGTTTCTGAACAAAATTTGATTGTAGACCAATCCAAAGAACCAATCAGACATCCCCTGGTTAACGAAATGTTTTCTGGAAAAAAAGGGTCTGTTTATTATAAGCCTTCCAATTAATTTTAGCTTGCCACAAAGTTAACAAAATTAGCTCAAAACTCCGACTAAAATTCAAAATAGATTTTTAAAGTTAGTGTCTAGTTGGAGATTTATACATACTTCCTTATCTCCCTCAAGATCTCCAATTAGGCCAACAAAATATACCATTCAAAAATTACCTAAAATCAGTTAAACCAAACTATGATTAAATTTTTAAATCCTAGTTATTTATTCCGTTTAACTGGAAAACTATTAAATTTTTTAAAGGTTTTCATAATACCCATAGTTGTTCTTGGAATCATTTTTTCTTTATTTGTTTCACCAAAAGATTATGTCCAAGGAGATGCTGTTAGAATTATGTATGTACATGTGCCTTCGGCTTGGATATCTCTGCTTAGTTTTGCAATAATTAGTTTTCTTTGTATTCTTAATTTTATTTTCAAATTTAAAAGCGTAAACTTGATTTATAAAAGTCTCGCTCCTATAGGATTAACTTTTAATGTTATTGCAATTATTACCGGATCACTTTGGGGGCAACCAACCTGGGGAACTTGGTGGGCGTGGGATGCAAGATTAACTTCAATGTTAATTTTGATGTTTTTTTATATTATTTTTATTTTTTCTTATAAATTTATTTTAAATCCAGAAAGATCAATAAAAGTTTGTACTTCGATTTCAGTTTTAGGCTTAATCAATCTAATTATTGTTAAATACTCCGTGGATTGGTGGCCCACTCTTCATCAACCATCAAGTATAAATATTGGCAGAGAAACAATGGTGCATTTCTCTATGTTAATACCACTAGGGCTAATGTTATTTGCGTTTTTTATGTATGGTGCGCTAATTTTTCTAATGAAATATAGGGTAGAAACAATTAGACTCAAAAGAAAAGGTTTAAAAAAATTATGAATTTTGACATTTTTCTAATGAATGGTTACGGCGTTTACGTTTGGGCGTCTTTTCTATTCACTTTCTTGATTTGTTTATTTTTGTTTTTAAAGACAAAAAAAACTTTGAGAAAACTTGAAAAGGATTTTGTTGAAGAAGCACAAAGTCTTTCCGATGAACAACTTCAAGATCTAAAAAAGCAAAAAGTTGCAAAGGAAATTTTAATCTCGCATTCAAGAACTTAATCCAGCATTTTTGAAATGCTAAATATAAAGGTAAAAAATAGATTATCCATCTTTATAGGTTTATCTGTAATAAGTATTTTAATTATCATTTTTATTTTTAAAGTATTAGAAGACAATGTGCTTTATTTTTATTCACCCTCGGAAATTAATAATCAAAACGATGTTATTTTTAAAAAAGATATCAGGATAGGTGGCATGATAAAAAATGGGTCTATTCAGAGCAATAAAAATGAGATTAAATTTATAGTTACAGATTTCAAGAATGAAATAATAGTTAGTTACAAAGGAACCGTTCCTGCTCTTTTTGCAGAAGGTAAGGGAGCAGTTGTTGAAGGAAAGCTGAGGGATAAAAAATATTTTGTAGCAAAAAGAATTTTAGCAAAACATGATGAAAATTATATGCCTCCTGAAATTAAGGAAACTTTAGAGAAAAATGCTAGGTGACCTTGGTATAATTTTTGTAAGTACAGCATTATTAATAAGTTTAGCGTTAATTTATTTTTCTTTGCATGAGGTAAAAAAATCAAACAATGTAATACCAAAAAATATATATAACTTTTCTCTTTTTCAGTTAACTTTTTCTTTACTGAGCTTTATCGTTTTGTTGATAGGGTATATTTTTTCTGATTTTTCAATAATAAACGTATATGAGAATTCTCATACAACCAAACCACTATTTTATAAAATTTCTGGAACCTGGGGAAATCACGAAGGTAGTTTGTTATTATGGATAAATATTTTAGTTCTATTTTCTTCTTTATTTTTATTTATAAATAAAAATAAAAATAAAAAATTTAAAATTTTTACCTTATTGTTTCAAAATTTATTAATAGTAATTTTTTTTATTTTTTTATTAACAAATTCAAATCCATTTTCTACAATATATCCTGTCCCCAATGAAGGAATGGGTTTAAATCCAATTTTACAGGATCCCGCGTTAGCAATACATCCGCCCTTGCTCTATATAGGGTTTGTTGGTTCATCAATTTATTTTTCAGCAGCTTTATCAGCTTTAGTTTCAAAAATTGACGCAAAGTCATTAGCAACATCTATAAAGCCATGGATTTTAGTTTCTTGGTTTTTTCAAACAGTTGGAATACTTGCCGGATCTATCTGGGCTTATTATGAGCTAGGTTGGGGAGGGTATTGGTTTTGGGATCCAGTAGAAAATTCTTCTTTAATGCCATGGTTTGTAATGACAGCTTTACTTCACTCTATTTTAGTTTTGGAAAGAAAAATTGGACTTTATTCTTGGGTAATAATTCTAAGCATTCTTACTTTCACAATGAGTGTGACAGGAACTTTTTTAGTAAGATCAGGGATTTTAAACTCAGTACATACTTTTGCAAATGATCCGTCCAGAGGATTATTTATTCTTACGTTTTTAATTTTAATGGTTTTTTCATCAATATTTATCTTTTTTAAGTATGCACCAACTGAAAATAAAAATTATAGAATATTATCAAAAGAGTTTTTTATACTGACTAATAATTGGTTTATGATTTTCTTTCTAGCAGTGGTTTTGATCGGAACTCTTTATCCTATTTTTCTTGATACTTTAACCGGAACAAAAATATCAGTTGGGCCACCTTATTATAATTTTATTTTAGCTCCTTTTTTAATTCCACTGTTATTTTTAATGACCTCAGGACCTAAACACAAATGGATTTCATCAAAAATAAAAAATTTTTTTAATGTCGTTTTATTTTTGTCAATTTTTTTATTTTTAATTGCCTTTTTTCTTATTAAAGAAAATAGCTTATTATTAAATCTAATACTTTTTTTTTCAATCTATCTGATAATACAAACTCTTTTTGATCTATATGATGATTTAAAAAGCAGAATTATTAATTTATCAAGAATCATCTCCCATTTAGGTTTTGGATTATTAATTTTTTTTATATCTATTAATCATATATTCTCTCAAGAAAACAATTTTAATTTGAAACCAGGAGAAACAAAGGAAACAGATAATTATGTTATTAAATTTGAAAATTTAGAGAAATTTTCAGATAGTAATTATAAATCGATTATTGGACATTTTAAAATTTTAAATAAAAAAAAATTATTTAAAGAAAATTTAAAACCCGAGATAAGGATATACAACAAGCCTATGACTGTGACATATGAAGCTTCGATTAATTCTAGATTCTTCTCAGATACTTATTTAACCATGAGCAACATATCCAACTCTGATATTTTTAATATTAAATTTCAAAAAAAACCTTTTATGAATTTTATCTGGCTATCTGTTCTACTCATTTCTCTTGGCGGATTAATAAATTTTTTTAACAGGAAAAAATCAATATGAGAAAAATTCACCTACTTTTAATTTGTGTGTTTTTTTCTTTTATTTTTATTGTTTTCTATTTAAGTCTACAGAATCCAAAAAATTACGATACAGAAGATTTAATTGGAAAAAAAATCACTGAATTAGAATTAAATCTATTTGGAAAAGATGGAACTTTTAATACAAAAGAAATTTCAAACTATCAATTTACCCTACTAAATTTTTGGGCTTCTTGGTGCGCACCTTGCAGAAAAGAACATAAAAATTTGATTCGACTAAGTAAAAATAAAAACTTAAAAATTATTGGAGTTAATTTTAAAGATAACGAAGATAATGCAAGACAGTTTTTGCAAGAAATGGGAAACCCATTTTATATTCTTGCTGAAGATTCCAAAGGCAAAAAATCTGTCAACTTTGGTGTTTATGGTATTCCAGAAACTATTTTGGTTAATTCAGAATTAATAATTTTGAAAAAATATATTGGACCCTTAAATTCTAAAGATGTTAATGAAATAAGTAAATTAATTAAAAAATGAAAAATATAATTAAAGGATTTTTTTTATTATTTTTTCTTATTACAAATAATTTTGCTGATGAAGATTTAAATAATAAAATTTTAAAAAATCTTAGATGTTTGGTTTGTCAAGGACAGACAGTATCTGACTCAAACTCAGACTTTGCTCAAATTATTAAAAGTGTTGTAGATGATAAAATTCAAGAAGGGATGACCGAGAAAGAAATATACAATTTTCTATCTGATAAATATGGAGACTGGATTTTATTTAACCCTCCATTAAAAAAAAGCAGTTATGTTTTGTGGTTTTTACCTTACGCTCTATTTGCGATGGGTATTTTATTTTTCTTTTATCTTTTTAAAAGGACCTCAATTCGTAAAAAGTAATAAAAGTGTGTACATTGTAGGATTTAAATTGTATTTTTAGAGCAATGAAAATAAGAATTTTTATTATAAGTCTGGCGTTATCTTTATTGGCAGCAAATATTTCTTTATCCGAGGAAAAGAGAACAGGTATGAATTTTTATACCGGCATGTTTGATTTCAGCGATGATAAAAAAAGATCTGCCCTGTTTGGAATTGAACATCAGGATGAGAATTTGTATAGAGATACAATTTTCGGAAGAGTTTCTCCAGTTACAGGGATGATGATTACAGCAGATAATGCCGCATATTTTTATACTGGAATTGAAGCAAATTTAGATTTAGGACCACTTAAATTAACACCAAGTTTTACGCCTGGACTTTACAGTCAAGGTGGTGGCAAAGATTTAGGACATCCTGTAGAATTTAAAAGTGAAGTTCAAGTATCGATGGACTTAGGCGAAAGCACAAATTTTGGAATGTCTTATAACCATGTATCTAACGCCAGCCTAGGAGAAAAAAATCCTGGAGCCAACAGTTACATGTTTAATTTTCTTAAAAAGTTTTAAATTAGTTTACAAAATTAATGAATCTAAAAGATTGTTACAATTTCAATGATTTTAGAAAATTAGCTAAAAAAAAATTACCATCACCAATTTTTCACTATATTGACGGGGCCGCAGATGACGAAGTTACCTATAAGCGGAACACAAGCGCATTTAATGATGTTGATTTAATTCCAAATGTTCTAAGAGGGGTAGACAAAGTTGATCTTTCAACTACCATTTTTGGAAAAAAATTGGATCTCCCTTTGTATTGTGCACCAACAGCACTACAGAGACTATTTCATTATGATGGAGAAAGAGCCGTAGGAAAAGCTGCGCAAAAATTTAATACGATGTTTGGTGTCTCTTCTCTTTCAACAGTAAGCGTAGAAGAAATCTCATCACTTGTTGATACTCCAAAGCTATTTCAATTTTACTATCACAAAGATAAAGGTCTAAACGATGCTATTCTTGAAAGAGCAAAAGCAGCAAAATTTGATGTAATGGCATTAACAGTTGACACCACAACTGGAGGCAATAGAGAAAGAGATCTAAGGACAGGTTTTACCTCTCCTCCAAAACTGACTCTATCAAGCCTGTTTAGTTTTGCTATTAAACCTATGTGGGGAATTAATTATTTGACCAAAGGAAAATTTGAATTACCTCACCTTCAAGCCCATGTAAGCGAAGGTACTAGTACAGCAACTTCAATTGGACAATATTTTTCAACAATGTTGGATCAATCCATGAATTGGAAAGATGCAGAAAATCTTTGCGCAAAATGGGGAGGACATTTTGCACTGAAAGGAGTAATGAGTGTAGAAGATGCAAAGCGTGCAGTTGATATTGGCTGTACAGGAATAATGGTTTCAAATCATGGTGGAAGACAACTTGATGGATCAAGAGCTCCTTTTGATCAGTTGGCAGAAATTGTCGATGCTGTTGGTGATAAAATTGATGTAATTTGTGAGGGCGGTATTCAAAGAGGAACTCATATTCTTAAAGCTTTATCACTGGGAGCAAAAGCCTGTTCTGGTGGTAGACTTTATCTTTATGCGTTAGCAGCAGCAGGACAAGCTGGTGTTGAAAAAGCTTTAAACCTGTATCGTCTAGAACTAGAAAGAGATATGAAGCTTATGGGTTGCACGAAGATCAGTGAGTTAAGTAGAAATAATTTGAAATTTAGAAATACATGAATTTAAAAAATTGTATAAATTTTGATGATTTTAGAAAATTAGCAAAAAAAAATTTACCTGCTCCAATTTTTCACTATATTGACGGGGGGTCAGATGACGAAACAACACTTAAAAGAAATACCGAAGCCTTTTCAAAATGTGATTTAGTCCCAAGTATTTTAGCAAATGTTGGTGAACCAGATATATCAACAGAAGTATTTGGTCAAAAAATAAAAATGCCACTTTTTTTATCTCCAACCGCAATGCAAAGGCTTTATCATCACGATGGCGACAAAGCTAGCGCCAGAGCTGCAGAAAAATTTGGAACATTTTATAGTATGTCTACTATGGCAAACACTTCAATTGAGGAAATTTCAAATGTTTCAAGCGGTCCAAAAATGTTTCAATTATATATTCATAAGGACAAGGGTTTAACAGATAACTTAATTGATCGTTGTAAAAGATCTGGTTTTAAAGCTATGTCTCTAACAGTAGACACAGTAGTTGCCGGCAATCGTGAAAGAGATCATAGATGGGGATTTACTACACCACCAAAACTGACTTTAAAAAGTTTATTAAGTTTTGCTTTACATCCAGTGTGGTCTATTAATTATTTAACTCACGAAAAATTTCAGTTAGCTAATGTATCTCATTTTACAAAAAAGGGCAGTAGCATAGCCAAAGGTGTAATGGAATATATAAACGAGCAGTATGATCCAGGAATGAATTGGAAAGATGCAGAGTACTGCATAAAGAAGTGGGGCGGACCATTTGCAATAAAAGGTGTTATGTCTGTAGAAGACGCAAAACGCGCAGTAGAAGTTGGAGCTTCAGCAATAATGTTATCCAATCATGGTGGTAGACAACTTGATGGCTCAATATCACCATTTGATCAGTTACCTGCAATAGCTGATGCAGTAGGTGGAAAAATAGAAATAATTTTAGATGGTGGAATAAGAAGAGGAACGCATGTGCTCAAAGCATTATCTTTAGGAGCTACCGCATGCAGTTTTGGTAAAGGTTTTTTGTTTGCTCTTGGAGCTGGTGGACAAAAAGGTGTCGAAGCTCTATTGCAGAGAATGCATGATGAAATCAGACGCGACATGATACTAATGGGATGTAAAAAAATAAGTGAACTTAACAAATCAAAAGTAATTTTTAGACCATGAAACTAGCAAAAAATTTAGAAAGGTTAGGAACAGAGTCTGCTTTTACTATTTTAGCCGAAGCCAAAAAGCTTGAGGCCCAAGGTAAGAAAATGATTCATTTGGGGCTAGGTCAGCCTGATTTTAAAACACCGAAGCACATAGTTGATGCGGCGAAAAAAGCTTTAGACGATGGCCATCATGGTTATGTTTTGTCGAATGGAATTTTAGAATGCAGACAAGCAGTAACTCGGAAAATAAAAAAACTTTATAATCAAGACATTGATCCTGATAGAATTACAATTATGCCAGGGGGAAAACCTACTATGCATTATGCTATACAATGTTTCGGTGAGCCTGGTGTAGAAATAATTCATCCTACACCCGCTTTCCCAATTTATGAGTCTATGATTAATTATACTGGTTCTACTGCAGTACCATATGATCTTACGGAGGATAAGGATTTGAAATTTAATCCTGAAAAAATCTTATCATTGATTACAGATAAAACTAGATTATTGATATTGATTAATCCAAACAATCCAACTGGTAGTTTTGTTGAAAAACCTGCTATCGATGTTTTAGCTGAAGGCCTTAAAAAACATCCTCACGTTACAATATTAAGCGATGAAATTTATAGCAGACAAATTTTTGATGGCAAAGAAATGCCAACTTTTTTTAATTATCCGGAATTAAGAGAAAGATTAATTATTTTAGAAGGATGGAGCAAAGCATACTCAATGACTGGGTGGAGATTAGGATGGAGTTTTTGGCCAAAAAATTTAATTGAACATGTTAATAAACTTTTAATTAATAGTGTATCTTGTGTTAATGCAGCTACACAATTTGCAGGAATTGCCGCATTAGATGGTCCAGATGACTCAATCAATGAAATGATGAGAAAATTTTCAATAAGAAGAAAATTAATCCACGAAGGCTTAAATAATTTGCCAGGCGTAGAATGTAGTTTACCTGGAGGTGCATTCTATGCATTTCCAAAGGTAACTGGAACCGGAATGAACGGTTCTGAATTTGCAAAAAAATGTATGCATGAGGCAGGAGTGGCCATTGTTCCAGGAACCGCATTTGGAAAAAATTGTAAAGATTACGTAAGATTTAGCTTTGCAGCCTCTAGCGATAATATTTCCCAAGCTCTGGAAAACATCAAAAAGATGCTAGGTTAATTGTTTTAAATCATAGTATATTTTTTCTATATAATTTAATATCATTATAGGGGCATATGAATAATCAAGTGCAGTCAGAGTTAAAAAAAATTTTTAATGGCAGGTTTTCTTTGTCAGAGTCAACCCGAGCTAACTATGCAAGAGGCGAAGATACTTATAAACCTGTTTTATCTCAAGCAGTAGTTTTTCCGGAAACGAATGAGGAAGTTTCTAAAATTCTAAAATTATGTAACGATCATAAAGTTCCGGTTGTTCCTTTTGGTACAGGGACATCTTTAGAAGGACACGTAGTGGGAAATGAAAATGGGATAACTATATCTTTAGAAAAAATGAACAAAGTTCTAAGCGTTAATCCAAACGATTTTGATTGTAGAGTCCAAGCAAATGTAACTAGAAAACAATTAAATGAACACTTAAGAGAAGATGGAGTTTTTTTTCCAATTGATCCAGGCGCTGATGCTGCATTGGGCGGTATGGCAGCAACTTCTGCTTCAGGCACCATGGCGGTAAAATATGGGACAATGCGTACTATAGTTACAGGACTAACTGTAGTTTTACCAAACGGAGATATAATAAAAACAGGAACTAGATCAAAAAAATCCTCTGCCGGGTATAATCTTACGAATTTATTTATAGGTTCCGAGGGAACTTTGGGAATTATAACGGAAGTTCATTTAAGACTTTCTCCAATTCCAGAAAGTATAATGAGTGCAGTTTGTTATTTTCCAAATTTAGACTCAGCTGTTTTAACAGCACAAGAAATTATTCAGTACGGCATTCCTATAGCAAGGATCGAGATGTTAAATAAAGACCAAATGGAAATTAGTATCAAATATTCAAAATTAGAAAATATAAAAGCTTCCCCAACTCTTTTTTTTGAATTTCATGGTAGTGAAG
>Ga0208764_10001729_pt1 | contig 13952 bp, 14 predicted proteins | sample ETNtaG_18_FD_185762 | JGI IMG/M metagenome (GOLD analysis project Ga0208764, IMG submission 185762) | Marine microbial and viral communities from oxygen minimum zone, Eastern Pacific Ocean - ETNP201302SV91 (SPAdes) (version 2) | ecosystem: Environmental > Aquatic > Marine > Oceanic ... | reverse complement strand
GAAGTTGAAAAACCTCAGCAAATGGATATTGAATTATCTACACCTGAGATCGATGTGCCAATGTCTATGGCGGGAGAACCATATTTAGGTGAAATTGGAGATGGATCGGGAAATGCAGGAGGTTTAGGCAGACCAGGAAAACCTAATATTGACAGCAACGTCGTTCCGTCACTGAGAATACCCCCAACATACCCTAAGCGTGCACTGCGTAGTGGTATTGAGGGCGTAGTAACTGTTGAATTTACGATCACTACAGATGGGTCTGTAAAAGACGCTGAGATTATTGAAGCAGAACCACCGAATATCTTCGATAAAGCTGTATTGAGAGCAATTGCTAAATGGAAATTCAATCCTGATATGGCGGACGGTCAGCCTATTGAGAAAAGAGCAAGACAGGATATAAAGTTTACTCTAAAAAAATGAATATGAAACAGATTATATTAAGTATTCTAATAATAATTTTTTCATGCAATGTAAATGCTAGAGATAATTACTCACTACAAACTGGAACATACTCGGTTCTCAATAAAGTTCAAAAAGATATGGATGAAGGAAAAAATGAAGAAGCATTAATAAAGTTAGAAAAAATCATATCGTCAGGAAATATTAAAGATTATGATTCTGCTGTTATTTATCAAACAATAGGTTTTATACAAAATAATCTAGGAGATTTCAAAGCAGCAGCTGAAAATTATACAAAAGCGTTATCTTATGAAGCACTACCAGAAAATATAACTCATGGCCTTTACTACACAGTTACTCAATTACTTGTTTATTCAGAAAGATATCAAGAAGGAATTGAGTACATTCTGAAATGGTTCGCAAAAGAAAAAGATCCTAATGCTGAAGCATATATTCTAGCTGCAACAGCATATTATTATTTAGAAAATTATGCTGAAGTTATTAATTTTGCAAGTAAAGCTTTGCCATTAATAAAAACTCCCCCGTTAAACTGGTATGAGCTCTTATTGGCTGGATATTATGAAACAGAAGATCTAAATAATGCAGCTGTAATTCTTGAAAATATAATTCTAAAGTATCCTGCTAGAAAGAAATATTGGATCCAACTTGCTGGCATATACCAAAGATTAGAAAAAGATAAAAAAGCGCTAGCTATTTATGAGCTTGCTTATGCTAAGGACTTTTTAAAAAAGAAACAGATAATACAATTATGTAAAAATTATCTTTATTTCGAGATGCCTTATAAAGCAGCAATAGTTTTAGAAAGAGAAATGGCAACTGGAAGAATTGATAGTACGCTTGAAATGTTAAATATGTTGGTAGATGCATGGATTCTTGCTCAAGAAAGCGAAAAAGCTGAGTCTGTATTTAATGAAATTATTAATTCATACAATGATGAAGAATCTAGACTAAGACTAGGTCAACTCCATATTGAGAATGAGGACTGGAATAAAGCAGTCGATGTATTAAATATCGAACTTGAAACAGAAGATACAACACTTATTTCAAAGATAAATCTCCTACTAGGTATTGCGCTATTTAACTTAGAAAACATTGCTGAAGCTAGAGAATCATTTAATCAGGCATTGTCTGACAAAACAACACAAGAGCAAGCTAAATGGTGGTTAGACCATATTAAAAGAAAAAATGAAACGATAAAGAGTAGCTAAATCTTTATTTTGACATTAATTACTAGGTAGATATTTTTTAAAAGAATATTTTTTAATGAAATATATATATTTATTAATACTTAATATTCTTGTGTTCCAGAATTTATTACTAGCAAATGATAACATTGAACTTTTATGTAAAGAATTTTTAGTTTCATCTAAAAATACTGAAAGCAATTCGAAGCATAATAAAGATATTTTATTTAAAACCGGTGTTTTATGGAAAATTATTTCCCCAGAAAAAAACACCAATTACTTATATGGAACAATACACTCACAAGATTATTCAGTAAGTAAAATTCCTTATGAAGTTAGATTAGCGCTTGTTAAAAGTAAGAAATTAATCTTAGAGATTATTCCAGATAATAAAGCAAATATGGTTTATGAAAACATGATTTATTATAAAAATGGAAAGCAACTTGACGAGCTTCTTGAAAAAGCTTTTTTTAAAAAATTAGAAAAACAAATGAAACATTATGATCTAGATGATATTGAATTAAATAATCTTAAATATATGAAACCGTGGGCTGCATTTAATTTAATTGGAAGGCCCAAAGCTGTTCGAGCGCCGTCACTTGAGAGAAATCTACTAAAATTTGCTCAAAAAAGAATGATGAAAATTGAATCACTCGAAACTATGAATGAAATTGTATCGTCGCTTGATAAATTATCTATTAATGATCAGCTCTATATACTGAAAGATACAATTTGTAATCGTAAGCGTGTAATTAAGGAAATAAAAACATTGGTTGATTTATATGTAAAGCGTGATGCCATAGGAATTATAGAACTTAGTACCAGTAAAAACTTTAAAGATGAAACATATTCAAGGTATATGCAAAAAATGCTTCATGATAGAAATAAAAAGATGCTAAAAAAAATAACTAAAGAATTTAATAATGGTAATGCATTCGTTGCTGTTGGTATATTGCATCTTATAGCAAAAGATGGACTTTTAGAGAGTCTAAAAAATTTAGATTACACTATTGAAGTAATTTATTAATTAGATTATTTCTTTGAATTAAATTTTTCTTTTTGTTCCAGACTTGCTTCTTTTTGATATTTCTTTTTCCAATCTGAATAAGGCATGTTATAAATGATTTGCCTAGCACTTTCGTAATCAATCTCCACGCCTCTTTCTTCAGCAGCAGATTTATACCATTTTGAAAGGCAATTTCTACAAAAATCAGCTAAATTCATAAGATCAATATTCTGTACTTCTGTATGCGCTCTTAAGTGATCCAATAATTTTCGAAATGTTGCTGCCTCAATTTCGACTTGCTTATTTTTATTTATTTCGCTCATATTTTATAAATTATATTTCTTTATTCTATAACGTAACGCCATCCGAGTAATTCCAAGCTCTCTTGCAGCCTTTGAAACATTACGATTCGTTCGCTCCAAAGCTGATTTAATTAATTGTAACTCTGCCTCGCCTAATGTTATATCATTATTAATTTCGGTTTCATTATTATTATTATTTTTATTTTTATCAACGTTAAGCACATTAATGTCAAGAATTCCACCGCCGTTTAATAAAACAGCGCGTTCTATAAGATGCTTTAATTCTCTAACATTTCCCTGCCATGAATATTCTTTAATTTGTTTAAGCGCTTTTTTTGAAAATCCTTTAAATGATAATCCGTAACGTTTTGATGTTAGTTTGGCGCAGTAATTTGCTAATAACACAACATCATTGTCTCTATCACGTAAAGAAGGCATAGTAAGTGTTATTACATTTAAGCGGTAATATAAATCAGAGCGAAATTCTCCTCTTTCTACTAACAATTCAATATCTCTGTTTGTCGCAGCTACAATCCATGCAGCAACGGGGAGTTCTTTTGTTGAGCCAAGTCTTCTTAACGATCTACGCTCTAATACTGCTAAAAGTTTTGATTGTAAATCAATTGGTATTTCAGCAATCTCATCCAAAAATAACACGCCATCCTCAGCAGCTTCAATTAAACCCGCTCGAGCTATATTTGCATTTGTGAATGCGCCTTTTTCATGACCAAATAACTCTGACTCTATTAAATCTTTCGGTAAAGATGCGCAATCAACGTGAACAAAAGGTTTTGTATTTAAACTACTTTTCGCATGCAGTAAGCGGGCGACTACATCTTTACCCGTACCAGTTTCACCTAGAATTAGAATTGTTGGTGGAACACCAGACTCAGACTGAGTGAGAGACGATATCTTATCGACTTGTTCCCGAATAAAATTGATTTGTTCACATTCTCCAAGAAATTTAACTTCTTCAAAAGCATGTTGTTCACGCTTCGCTGAATAATTTAGTTTTTGTGTAAGTTCATTTTTATCAATTACTTTTTTTACGTTTATATATAATTCTTCCAGATCAATAGGTTTTTTTAGGTAATCTGAAGCGCCTAATTTCATTGCAGATACAGCGTCTTCTAGTTCCCCGTAAGCAGACATAACAAGTATTTCGGTGTTTGTATTTTTAGATTTTATTTCATTCAATAAATCAAGTCCTGAACCATCTGGCAATCTCATATCCAGTAAAATAAGATCGGGAATATTTTCTTTGACATATAGTCTTGCAGATTTCAAATCAGAAGCTATATTTATATCATATCCTTTACGCAGCAAATGCTTTCTAACTGCATTTGCAAAAACAGACTCATCTTCAACTAAAAGAATTTGTTTTTTTAGAATAGGTATTTCAATAGACATTGGATCATGCATTACGAAAATTCCTTCACTAATTTAATTGGAGCTGTAATAATTGCTTTTGTACCCTCTCCCGCCTTTGTTTCAAAATCAAGTTGCCAGTTATGTTTTTGGCATATCTTAAAGGCTATAGGTATGCCTAAACCAGTACCATAGCGTTTTGTTGATGGACCTGGCTCAAGGTTTCCAGGTTTTGGTTCAAAAGGTAATCCAGAGCCACTATCTTGGATTTGAATCTCAAATGTGTCCTCATTATTTTTTATATTGATTTCTAGAATCTCTGATTCTGGGCTTGCATCAATTGCATTCGCTAATAAACTATATATTGCCTGTTCCATTAAATCTGGATCAACATTTAATAAAACTGAGTCTTTCCAACCATTTTTTATTACCTTTATTTTTCTCTCTTTTATTTTGTTGTCGAGCACTTCTAGTGCTGCATCAACTAGTTTTGATGCCTCAATATTAATTAAGTTTGGCTCTAGAGGATGTAAATATGAGACTAATGAACTAACCCATCGACCTAAACGATCTATTGTATCTATTATGGCTTGCTTTGATTCATTAATTTCATTTTTATCATCAGCATGTTCAAGTAATTGTGCGCTTGCTCTAATACTTGCTAGAGGATTACGTATATTATGAGCAACAACTGGAATAAGTGAACCTAAAGCAATCTGTCTTTCATTTTCTAAAAGAGCTTCTCTGTTACTAGATAATTCATTAGCCATTCTGTTAATCGCTGTTGCTAATTCAGATACTTCCTCAACACCTTTCTCTTCTATTTGATGATTTAATTTACCATGGCTTATTTCGCCGGCACCTTTCATAATATTGGCAATTGGTGCAATAAATTGTATTCGCATAATATGACGAGTATAAAAAACAATAATAAATGCGAAAATAAGGGGTATAGGTATAATAAATGGTGCAAATTTTGTCCAAGTTTCAAGAGTTTTATCCAATTCTTTATGCTTATCCCTTAATAATGACTTGAATGAATGGTATCGATTCTCAAATTTTCCAACCATTTGTTGGGCAAAGGTTGGGTTAAGAATCTGAATTTTTGATAGGCGATCGGCTATATATGGATTAGTAAAAATGTTATTCATGTCTATCTGAATTTCTCTGTAAGAAAGATTCAATTCCTGGATTGCTTGATCTTCTTTTCGTGAGCTCGATTTTCTTCTTAGTTCGTTAAATAATTCAGAAATATTACGTGAATATTCAGGGTAAGTTTCTAATGCATGTGTATCCTCTAGTATGCGTGCGCGAATCATTTCTTGAATCTGCGCATAAAGTTCTCCTCTTATTTGCTCTGTAAGATAAAACATTGCATTTATACGAACTGATTCTACCGAATTCTGCTGCCAAAAATATGCGGACACTCCCCCAATCAAACCCATAACTGCAACTAGAAATAAAATTGCAATTTCATGGCGAAAAATAAGGTTATTTAAAGACTTAGGTGAAAAAAACAACATAGCTTAATTATATCTCACAATTGGTCCAAATGAACCATACTTTTGGATAAAATTAGCCAAAAAAAAACAATAATAATATTTTATCTGGTAGTTTATTACTTCTAACTGTTTATTTATAAAGAGAATAAAGTCTTCATATCGAAATTGGCATGATACCTGAATAGAATTAAGTGCACTCTAAAAGGTGTCCCGTTCTCATCGGGTATTTAACAACTAACTATTCTTAAGGAGAGTTAATATGAAATGGGAAACTCCAGAATATAGTGACATCCGCTTTGGCTTCGAAGTCACCATGTATATCAACAATAAATAATTGTTGACTTAGCTTAAGCAAAAAAGGAGTCTTTTGACTCCTTTTTTATTTGACGAGAGTTAGTTCTGACGTAGTCAAAACCACATCCTTTTAAAAAGATGAAATTGTTTTTTATGAATATGGTACATCGCCCCCGATATATGCAAACATATAAGTAATCCGAAAATTATCGCGCTGATATCATGTATTGTTGTAAATAGTTGATTAAGTTCGGGTGATTTCCATCCCCAATGCGGCAGTGGTATTCCCCAAAATTTTGTTTTATACCCGCTAAAAGAAGAAGATATGTAACCAGTAGCTGGTTGGACGAACATCATTAGGTAAAGTAAATTATGTGTAGATACAGCTGCTATTTTTTGTACAGGTGTTACATCATCCGGTAAAGGTGGTGACTCTGAAATAAATTTCCAAAGCAACCTAAACAAAACTAACAGCGCAAGCGTTAAACCCATCGATTTATGTAATGCAAAAAACCAACTTCTCTCGTCACTGCCCTTAGGTAAATCAACCATATATATACCTAAAATAAACATACACACCAATAAAATTGCCATGATCCAGTGAATAATAATTGCAACTGTATTGTATCGTTTAATATCCATTCGTTATTCGCTCGTGATAATATAGTATTATAAACAATCTTCTTATATATAATATTAAAATAAAAAAAATATGTCCAAAAATCTAATATTATTTTGTATTCTTTCAGTCACTATAATTACTCCGCTACCAATATTTGCTGATGATTATCAGGTAATAGTTTCTAAAAGTAATAAAGAGCTTATATTAAAAAAATCAAATGATATTGTAAAAAAATATCACATTGCAACAGGTAAAGGTGGAAAAGGAACTAAAAGAAAACGTGGTGATAGTAAAACGCCATTAGGTGTCTATCGAATTTCCAAACTTAATAAAAGTAAACGTTTTCATTATTTTATACAGCTTGATTACCCAAATTTAATTGATGCATGGTATGGTTTTAAAAACGAAATTATAGATGGTAATGATTTTAAGCGCATAGCAAATGCTTATAAAAAACGTAAGTCCCCTCCACAAGATACAAATTTAGGTGGGCAAATTGGTATTCATGGAATTGGGAAAACAACAACAAAAAAATTAGCAATACATCAAGAACTTAATTGGACAGACGGGTGTATTGCTCTTACAAATGATGATATAAATGATCTTATAAAATTTATTAGAATTGGAACAACTGTAGTAATTAAAGAATAATTATATTCAAATCATGAAAAATATTTTAAGAGTAAAATTTCAATATGGCGCATTAACGAATTTTTTATATGCGTATTGCGTATTATGTACATTGATTTTTATTTTAATAATATTCGATGCTATTACATATAAAGATTCTAATAATATTTATAAAAGATTTTCAGAAAAAAGTTACATTGATACTGTGCAGGATTTAGAATTCGCCATTACAGAAAGTAATTTTCGTATTATAAATCGTATAAATATTGGAGAAGCTATTCAAGAAAGAAAAGAAAAAATATTTCCAAGAAACGAAGTAATATTATTTTGTAATTTAAGTATTGCTCAAGAAATGTTAGAGATCGAGCCAGATTTCATTAATTTCTGTCCATATAAAATAACAGTTGCGGAAAGACCAGAAACTTTAGGTTCTAGTGGAAAGATAATAATTGCGACACATCTTTTACCAATAGAAACTGGGTCTTCTGACATAAATAAATTTTCAGTTAATATGAATGAAATTTTACGTAAAATGATAGAATACGCTATATCAGACGACCCTTTTGTCATTAGCCTTGAAAAATAAAAATACATACGTCTATGAAAGAACAATCAGAACATAATCTACTGCTAAAATGGTTAATTTTGACTGGCCTTATTACTTTTTCAGTAGTTGCCGCATGGAATGAAGGGGTTATTTCCTTATTATTTAGTGTAGACAAAAGTCGTATTTCAATAGCAATAACACTAATTTATTTGCTTGTTACTCTTCATTGTGCTCGGAGAATATACACAATTTCGACAGAAACAAATTTATCGAAAAAAGTAGAAGCCATTATAAAAAATGAAAAAAAGATAATACTAAATATTAGTAATGATAATATTTTGATTAATTCAAAAATAAAATTACCTGAGTGTCTTATGACTGAATATATAAGGGACTTATGCTTTCGTAATGGCAAAATTTCCCAAGCTAATGATAACGGTTTAACTTCGGATCTAAATGACGTCTATAATTCAAGATTAAAAGGACCACAAGAAATCGGTTGGTTTGTCTCAGATATGATGTTGAAGCTAGGTCTACTGGGAACAATTATTGGGTTTATTTTTATGCTTGGGTCTGTTGCTAACATTGCTGATTTTGATGTTAGTAATATGCAAAAAATATTACGGCATATGAGTAATGGAATGGGTACTGCGCTTTATACAACATTAACGGGTTTAGTATGTAGCGTGCTGTCTGCAATGCAATATCATATGATAGATAGGCATGCTGATGAATTGATTGAACTGACACTTCATACAACACAAATCCATATCATACCAAAAATAAATAACAACTAATATAATGCGCGTCAAAGATAGATTTCGCTCTGATCCTTTTACTGATTTATTATTTAACGCCCTTCTCGGTTTTACCTTCCTGTTTCTTGTTGCAATTATGTTTATGAATCCCGAAGCAAAATCAGGCATCATTGATCCAAAAGCAGAATACATACTTACAATAACATGGGAAGATAATAGTCCTGATGATATTGATGTATGGGTTGAAGATCCAGAAGGTCAACTCGTTTATTTCCGAGCAGCAGAAGCTGGGCTTTTGCATTTAGATCGTGATGATCGTGGATTGGTGAATGACACAATAACAATTAATGGTAAAGATGTTCAAAATCCACTAAACCAAGAAGTAGTAACGTTGCGTGGTGTTGTAAAAGGTGAATATATTGTCAATCTTCATTATTATGCTTCAGAAACAAATAAACCTGTTGATGTTAATGTGAGGCTTGCAAAAGTTAATCCAAAATTAGAGATTGTATACTATGGTAAAGTTAACCTTGAGAAAAAAGGCGACGAAAAAACAGCAGTTCGTTTTAGTGTTACGCGAAATGGTAAAGTCTCAGGTATTAATTTTCTTCCAAAATCCCTTGTTATAGTAAATTAGACGGAGAGGATATTATGACATTAGGTATAACAGGTATTATCGCTGCCTATATATTACTTGCATTACTGCTTTTGAGTATTAATCTTTACTCAAAATGGTCCTGGCACATAAAAGCTGCGACAATTATCCTAACATCTGCATTTTATATTATAAGTTATTATTCGTTGCCAACATTACTAGGATGGCCAACATCTCAAAACCCACCGACACAATTTAGATTACTAGCTGCGTATGTTGAACAACCTGATAAAGAAAAAAATACTAAAGGAGCTGTTTATCTGTGGTTATCAAAAATTGTAAATATGACGGAATTAGCTGAACCAAGAGCGTATGAATTTGATTATTCTGCTGAATTACACGAAAAAATTATTAACGTAAATGCAAAATTACATAAAAATATCAAACAAATTGGCGAATTTAAAGATCCGGATGACACATTTAATCAGGTAAATGAACAAAAACGTGGTGTTAAATCTATAAAGATTGAATTCTATGATCTACCTGATCCGCTATTTCCAGACAAATGATTTATTAATTAATGCGTAATTTTAGATTTTATTGCATATTTTTCAATAAGGTTAATCATTCTGCGTTCAGAAAAATCTGATTTACAATCAGCAAACCAGTGTTTTTTGTTTTCAATAATTTTACTAACGATAATTTTACTATCAATATTACCCTCACTATCTCTGCATATTTCAGGTGAATTTATCAACAAAGATGCAGTTGCGCCTAATATTATTTCATTTTCTAATTGATGTATTCTTTCTTCAGAATTTTCATGCTTAACAATACTACAGTCTTGACTATTCACTTTAATTGTTTGAGTTATAAACATCATCAAAGCGTTGAATTCATCAGGAACACCAATCCTGCTTATTGTTGCCCAACGATATAAATCAACAGGTTTTACTTCCCAATTATTTTCTGGTTTATTAACATCCACTACTGACAGAAGATTCTTCTTAACACATTCATTTGCATGAGCTTTTAAATCATTAACTCTCCTAATTAACTTCTCATCTAAAATATTATTTTTAGATGGATTGATAGATAGCAATAATAATATCCCCTCATTATGTAATAGCCATTTTTCTTTTTTACACCATTTTTCATACAGTTTTTGTTTATTAATTTTTGCTTCATCATAATTATTATGCAGTATAGTATTGTTTTGTATCTTATTACTCCTATTAAAAAGAAATAAGAATAACTTATTAATAATATTAATCATTTCATATAAATCCTACTGTAATACCTTATTATAGCCAGACCAATATATATCTAATGATTTTTCATTTTCAGATGCAGAAAACTTCTTGCCCACGCAAAAGCCTGGAACAACTGCTAATTCTTCATTAATATAGACAAGAGGTACTCTATCTCTAAACCATGGTAATACGCCGTGCTCCTGAAATAACTGTTTTACTGTCTTTGAGTTTGACAAACTATTTGAATAAATTTTTTCGCCTCCATTTCTATATCGAATAGTAATCTTCGCACCTTCCGTGCATGACATTAAAACACCTTTGCCAAGAGTTTTTTTTGCTATTAACTTTTCACCATGAATTTCTAAAGGTAAATTTGTATTCCAAAAAATCTCTTCGTTTCTGTCATGTTGTTTAATTTTTTTTGATGCATATAAATAATTCCTATATTTTCTAACTTCTGTATTTCTCCAATTAACGCACGGAGATTTTTCAGAAGTAGTATTTATAAGAGTTTTGATAATCTGATTCATATGCCTAGATCCAGGTTTTTCAAGATTTAACCTATTAAGCCAATAAAAAATTAAATTTTTCTGTCTTGGTAAACTTAGCTTATTTAATATTTTTATATCAAGATTTATGAAATCTTTGCATAATACTTTTGACATATCTTCTGATGCAATTTCACTAAGAAGACTCATTGATTCTTTTTGATGACTAATAACTCTTAAAATACTTTTTCGAAAAGAAGGCCACGCTTTTTCTAGGTAAACTAATACTTTATGTCTCAAATAGTTTCTGTCATAACGAATATCCGAATTAGATTCATCATCTTGCCATAGAAGATCATTGGCTTTTACATATTGTTCTAATTCGCATTGTTGAATATTTAAAAAAGGGCGAACGTGATACCCGCTTGCAATTCTTTTGATAACAGGCATTGAAGCTAGACCTCTTGGTCCTGCCCCCCGGAGAATCTGAAGAAAAAATGTTTCAACCTGATCATCCATGTGATGCGCTGTGAGTAGTAAGTCATCCTTATTCATCTCTTTAGATATAAGTAAATAACGTTTGTTCCTAGCCCAACATTCAACACTTTCATTCTTAGGAAGATTTTCATGAATACTAATTGCTTTAAAAGGTACATTAAATCTTGCGCACTCTTCCTTGCAAAATTTCTCCCAATCATCACTTTTTTCATGTAAACCATGATTAATATGGATTGCTTCTAATGATTGTTTTAAATCTTCTTTGATTAAAAAAAGAAGATGAAGTAAAGCGCTGGAATCAATTCCACCGCTATATGCAATGATTATTTTTTTTGATTCAGAAAATGTATCAAGAAATTCCTTAAGTTCGGACTTGGACAACGCATTGCTTATATATTGTTCCTTTTGGTTAACTAACATACTTATTTAAATATTATCTAGTTTTCCTCAAACTTACCAAGTCTTCTAAGTTTCTCTTGTCTTTGTGTAACAACTTGTGAGACGGGTCTTACGCACAGTTGCTCTAACTCTTCAATTAATATTTGTTTTAATCTTTTTGCAGTTTCATCAAAATCTCGATGCGCTCCCCCCAAAGGCTCATCAATAATTCTATCAATAAGTCCAAGTTCTTTTAGTTTTCTTGCATCAATACCCATTGATTGTGCTGCTTCTTTTGCTTTCTCTGCGCTTTTCCATAAAATTGATGCGCATCCTTCAGGTGAAATCACAGAATATGTACTATATTCAAACATCAATAAATAATCAGCAACACCGATTGCTAAGGCGCCTCCAGAACCACCTTCACCTATTACTGTTGATATTATAGGAGTTTTAAGTTCTGACATTACTAATAAATTCTTAGCAATTGCTTCGCTTTGACCGCGTTCTTCAGCTTCAATTCCTGGATATGCCCCTGGAGTATCTATAAAAGTTAAAATAGGCATATCAAATCTCTCTGCCAACCGCATAACACGAAGTGCTTTACGATACCCTTCTGGTTTTGGCATTCCATAATTACGCATAATCCTTTCTTTTGTATCTCTTCCCTTTTGATGTCCGATTATTACAACCGATTGTTTTCCAAGACGGGCTATGCCTGTGATTATTGCAGGGTCATCAGCAAAATATCTTTCTCCGTGCAACTCTTCAAAATCTACAAAAATTCGATCAATATAATCTTTTGTATAAGGCCGTTTTGGGTGCCGTGAAATCTGTGAAACCTGCCATGGAGTCAATGTTGAAAAAATTGATTGCGTTAAATCATCACTTCGTTTTTTTAAAGCTGTTATTTCCTTATCAACATTTATATCTTGCTCATTTTCTACGCTACGCAATTCTTCAATTTTTGCTTCGAGTTCAGCGATTGGTTGTTCAAAATCTAAAAAATACATAGGGTCAATTTTATATAATTAAATGTGGTTACTATTATAATCCAATTTTATATTTTCTTTACCAATTGATTCTGATAATTTATCCAATAAATCATCATTGATTGTAAGGTTCCAATCTGAGCCTAGATTAAGATCGGCAACTGCTTTACCATTATTATAGCGTATATAAACTTTTGAACTTCCATTGCGATATGGCAAAATCATATTTTTTAATTTTTCTAATCCTCCATCGCTCATAAACTTTTTTTCAATATTAAGAACAAGAGATGATCTTTCTTTTCTTACCTGATCTAGACTAAAAATTTGATTGGCGCGTACTGAAAAGCCACTTGCAACATAATCATCTTCAATTGCTTTACCCTTAACAATAATTAATTGATCTTTTATTAAAAGATTTCTATATTTTTCATACTCATCAGAGTATGCAGTAACATGAATACGAGCTGTTCTGTCATCGAGCCTTATTTCGGCCATACGACCCCTAGTTCCGGTACGAGTTCTAATACCCATTATGTAGCCTGCTATAAGCACGCTTCCTATTTTGCATTCACTTAATGTTGATGTAACAATATCCTTCAATTCATTTTCATAACGATTAATTGGATGTCCTTTAAGATAAAAACCCAGCGTTTCTTTTTCACCAATTAATCTTTCTTTATCGCTCCAGTCAGGAACAATCGTATACTCTGAAATACCTATATTATTTTTATCATTATCGCTTACAGTTTCTAGGCCAAACATATCATTCTGACCAGAATGTTGATTTTGAATATGCTGTTCAGATAGTGAAATGGCATTTTTTAAATTATTTATTAGTGTGCTTCTGCTAACTCCAAAATTATCCATTGAGCCAGAACGAATTAAAGCTTCTAAAACACGTCGATTAACTTTACCTAAATCAACCCTTTTGCAAAAATCGAATAAACTTAAAAATTTATTACCGGCTTCTCTTGCTTGAATGATCGTTTCAATAGCAGACATTCCGACGCCTTTAATTGCCCCTAAACCATATAAAATTTCTTGATTATCAGTCACTGTAAAGCTATGTTGACTTTGATGAATGGATGGAGATAGTACCCGAATTTTCATTC
>Ga0208764_10001728_pt1 | contig 13953 bp, 11 predicted proteins | sample ETNtaG_18_FD_185762 | JGI IMG/M metagenome (GOLD analysis project Ga0208764, IMG submission 185762) | Marine microbial and viral communities from oxygen minimum zone, Eastern Pacific Ocean - ETNP201302SV91 (SPAdes) (version 2) | ecosystem: Environmental > Aquatic > Marine > Oceanic ... | reverse complement strand
CCCCCATTGTGCAAGATTCCCCACTGCTGCCTCCCGTAGGAGTCTGGGCCGTGTCTCAGTCCCAATGTGGCTGGTCTTCCTCTAAGAACAGCTATTGATTGTTGCCTTGGTGAGCTTTTACCTCACCAACAAGCTAATCAAGTGCGGGCTCATCTTTCGGCGATAAATCTTTCCCCGTAAGGGCTTATCCGGTATTAGCTCAAGTTTCCCCGAGTTATTCCGAACCAAAAGGCAGATTCCCACATTATACTCACCCGTCTGCCACTCAGTATTGCTACTGCGTTCGACTTGCATGTGTTAAGCGTGCCGCCAGCGTACGTTCTGAGCCATGATCAAACTCTCAAGTTTAATAACGGCGCACACTAGCTTTAATAACTTTAGAATAAACTAAAGTTACTTTCGTTAAAGTGTGTACGCTAAATTTCTTTTTTTAACCTAACCGTCCACACTTCTCTTCTTTATATCTACAATTTAAAAAAGCTAAATTTCCTGAAAATTTCAGCAAATTACACAACAGTAACCAGCTCAAAAATCCACTAAAAGCTTTGTTTTTTTGCGGGTTAATGTGAGATGCCGTTATAGTGAAATATAGGAATTAATCAAGGCGTATATTTGGTAAAAAAACCAGTAAAAACAGTATTTTTTGCACCACCTAGCATTGAATATCCTATTTTTTTTTTATATAGAAAAGCTTGGTAAAGATGAAATCTATACTATCAAATTTAACAAGAATTATACAGAATCTCAGAAGAAAATATCCTGTTTTGAGAAAAATAGAACCAGCCCATACTGTGGTTGCTATTTTTTTGTTTGTCACGATTTATTCTGGAATCATATACAACTCAAGCCTAAAGGAAAAAAGAATTAAAGAAATAAATGCTTTTCTATCAAATGACCAAACTGTTCTACTCAAAAACTATATAATTAATAAAATAAAATCTCCTTATTTAGAATATGAATATATTGTGAAGGATAACGACACAATAGAAAGTATATTAAGAAAATTTAGTGTTAAGCAAGATGAGGTGGCCTGGATAGTAAAAAAAATAAAAAAAATGGATTTATCTAACATAGTTCCTAAGCAAAAAATAAAATTTATCTTAAGAAAAGCAAAAAATGGGAGAGATATTGAGGTAGTTAAGATTAATTACCCAATTTCTAAAACAACATTTGTCCGTATCGATAAAAGAAAAGATGGTCTTCAAATTACAAAGAGCGTCACACAACTTTTCAAAAGAAAAGTTTTGGTTAAGGGTAATATTTCAAATAACTTATACAGTTCAGCAGTTAAAGCCGGTATGGAGCCAAATATAATAATAGAATACGCAAGAATATTTGGTTTTGAGGTTGATTTTCAAAGAGACATACGAAAAGGAGATGAGTTTCAAGTTATGTATGAAAGATATTTTGACGATAGGAATAAGAAAGTAAAAACAGGAAAAATTTTATATGCATACCTCGATGTAAACAATCAAAAAATAAAATTGTATAGATTTGGTAAAAAAAATAATTACGACTTTTATGATGGTAGAGGCAGAAGTATTAGCAAAGCACTTATGAAAACTCCAATTAATGGAGCAAGACTTTCATCTCCTTTTGGGAAAAGAAAACATCCAATTTTAGGATTTACTAAACATCATAACGGCACAGACTTTGCGGCGCCCACAGGGACACCCATCATGGCATCGGGTAATGGCACCGTAATCACAGCTGGATGGTGTGGCAAAGGAGGAAACTGTGTAAGAATAAGACATAACAGTTCGTACACTACTGGTTATGGACATCTTTCAAAATTTGCAACAAAAAAAGGTAGAAGAGTTAGGCAAGGACAAATTATTGGATACGTGGGAAACACAGGTATGTCAACTGGTCCTCATCTGCATTACACCGTAAAATATAATGGTAAATTTATAAATTCACAAAAATTAAAACTTCCATCTGGAAAAATTTTAAAAGGTGAGGAAAGAAAACAGTTTGAAATTGAAAGAATAAAATTAGATGTTTCTTTTGGGGAATTACTTGCGAGACTTTAGTTTTTTATTTGGAAAGATTGTCTGATTGAGGTTTTGAATTTTCTGAAGATTGATTTTTCTCCTTAACCTCAGACAAAATTCTAGCATAGTGATCTGAATGTTGCAGATAATTTTCGTGTAAAATTTGGTCACCAGCACCCAAAGCCTCTTTGGCTAAATTTTTAAATTTTTCAATAATTCTTTCTAGACTGTGAGGATTTTTTGTTACATTATTTCTTATATAGTTATTTCTCTGACCATCATTTCTTATATAGTTATTTCTCTGACCATCGACATGATGAATTCCATTGCTATTCATTGGTCCGTTAGATCTTCTGCCGGAATAATGTTTGTTTGATCTTGGTCTAAATCTTCTTATCTTGCCATTCTTCATATAATTTATTTAGTAAGTTTCCATGATTCTATTATTATAACACTGGTAATCTAATTTTTTTTTATTTTTTTTTATTTTTTTCTAAAAGCGTGCTAAAAATACAACGAACATTATCTTGATAATCTTTTATATATCTAAAATTTTTGAATCCATTTTGTTTCAAAATTTTTAATACGGAGAAATACTGTCCTCTTCCAATCTCTAAAGCTAAAATTCCATTAAATTTGAGGATACTTCGAGACTTGTAAATAACTTTTCTAATAACGTCAAGACCATCGTTACCGCCATCTAAGGCATGTTTAGGCTCAAATTTTTTCACATCATTAGAAAGTCTATTGATCTCTCTTTTAACCACATACGGTGGATTAGAAACAATTAAATCAAATTTATGGTTAAAAACTTCCTGAAAAGATCTACACAAAAGCTTAGCCCGATTCTCTACTTTAAGTCTTGCTAGATTTATTTTTGCATTAAAAATGGTATTTTTACAAATATCAACACCAATACCTCTGCTATGATCTATTTCTTTCAAAATAGAGGATATAATACAACCAGTACCAACTCCGATATCTAAAAAGAATAGGCTTTTTTTATTAAAAATTTTTTTTATTGGATCTATTAAGAGTTCTGTTTCCGGTCTAGGTATCAAAGATTTTCTATCCACAAAAAAGTTTTCACTTCTAAACTCTTTTTTGCTTATAATATAGGCTATAGGCTCATTACATAATCTTCTTGAGATTAAAGATTTAAATTTCATAACATTTTCTTTTGAAACTTGATTTTCACTAATCAAAAGTTTTTCTCTAGGAGTGTTTAAAATATGTGAAAGAATAATTTCGGAGTCAAGTCTATGACTTTCAATGCTTTTGCTTCTTAAAGTCTTTGATCCAAAGTTTATAAGTTCTGATGTTTGCATTTTATATTAAATTTTTTAATTTTAAATCTTGGTCTTTTAGCCTTAAATTCTCATTCATCTCTTCATGAATTTCGCCTTTTAGAAATTCATCTAGTTTATGCAAAGTAAGATTTACTCTATGATCTGTAACTCGACCTTGTGGAAAATTGTACGTACGTATCCTTTCTGATCTGTCCCCTGAACCAATTTGACTTTTTCTATCACTTGAACGTTCTTTTTCTTTTTTCAATCTTTCAGACTCGTAAAGTCTGGCCCTTAAAATTTTCAATGCTTTTGCTTTGTTCTTGTGCTGAGATTTTTCATCTTGTTGTGTCACTACAATATTTGATGGGATATGTGTCACTCTTACAGCACTATCTGTAGTGTTAACGGATTGTCCTCCTGGTCCGCTTGATCTAAACACATCAATTCTTAAATCTGAATCTTTTATTTTAACATCTACCTCTTCTGCCTCCGGAAGGATCGCAACAGTTGCCGCTGAAGTATGCACTCTACCCTGAGTTTCAGTGCTAGGAACTCTTTGAACTCTATGAACTCCAGATTCATATTTTAAGTAAGAATAGATGCTATTTCCTTTTACTGAGAAGATAACTTCCTTGAATCCTCCAGCTTCACTTTTGGAAATGCTTATTATTTCTATCGCCCATTTTTTTTTCGAACAAACTTTTTCGTACATTCGAAATAGATCTGCTACAAATAGTGTGGCTTCTAAGCCACCTGTTCCTGCTCTTATTTCTACTATTGCATTCTTTTCGTCATCCCGATCTTTAGGTAAAAGAAAAATCTTAAGCTTTTTTTCATAAATATTCTTTTTTGTCTCCGCAGATTCTAGTTCTTTCTGGGCAAGGGAAATCATTTCTTTATCATTATTTTTGTCATTTATAAGGTTATTTAAATCTTTTTTATTCTTTTCAAAATTCAAATATTCTCTTGCGGGATTTATTATATTTTTTAAATCAGAATATTCTTTTGATTTTTTGGCAAATAGCTTAGGATCAAATTCACCGGTGGATAATTCTTTTTCCAAAGAGTTATATCTTTCTATAATTTTTTTTACCTTTTCAGTTGGTATCATGGAATTTAATTTACTTTTTCTTTAGCTTTTGACTCAACCAGTTCAACAACTTTTTCAATAATCTCACTACTGGCAACTTTATGGTGCGGTACTCCAGATAAATAGAACAAGTTACTTCCCTCACCCCCTCCTGTTAAACCAATATCTGTTTGGGCAGCTTCTCCGGGTCCGTTAACAACACATCCAATTATTGATAGGGTTAGAGGCTTTTTTATATGCGAAAGTTTATTTTCCAAAATTTTAACGGTATCAATCACGGGAAAAGCTTGTCTTGCACAAGATGGGCATGAAATTATTTGAACTCCTCTCGATCTAATACCTAGTGCATTTAGTATTTCAAAACCTGCTTTAATTTCTTCTATTGGGTCTGCAGATAAAGAAACTCTTATTGTGTCTCCGATTCCTTGCATCAAAAGCTTTCCAATTCCTATAGAGGATTTTATGCTTCCAGTAAATAACCCTCCTGCTTCGGTGATTCCAAGGTGTAAAGGATAGTCATATAAGTTGGATAAACCTTCGTAAGCTTTGACCGCTAGAAAAACATCGGATGATTTAACACTAATCTTAAAATTAAAAAAATCATTATCTTCTAAAAGTTTTATGTTGTGTGTTGCGCTCTCAACCAAAGCTTCTGGGCAAGGCTCTTTGTATTTTTCTAAAATTTTTTTCTCTAACGATCCAGCGTTTACACCTATTCTAATTGCACAGTCATAATCCTTGGCTGCTTTGATTACTTCTTTTATTCTTTCTTTAGAACCAATATTGCCCGGATTAATTCTTAAACATTTTGCACCTGATATAGCTGACTCTATTGCTCTCTTATAATGAAAGTGTATGTCTGCAATTATAGGAACCTTGGTTTCTTTTGTTATTTTTTTCAAAGACTTAGTGGAATCTTCGTCTGGACAAGAAACTCTAACTATATCGGCACCCGCATTTTCAAGATCTCTAATTTGTTTAATAGTTGCTTGATGATCAGTTGTCAAAGTGTTTGTCATAGATTGTACAGAGATAGGCGCGTCTCCTCCGACATAGATGTTTCCCACTTTTATTTTCTTTGTTTTTTTTCTTTTAATAATTCTATGGGGTCTAATTTCCATCTGATCTATTAATCCAAATTAAAAGCTTTATGCAATTTTTTTATCGCATCTATAGTTAATTTCTCATCAATAATTACTGAAATTTTAATTTCAGAAGTAGAGATAGCCAGAATATTTATTTTTTCTTCTGACAAGGATCTAAACATCTTGTAAGTTATCCCTGGAGTTGACACCATTCCAGCCCCAACTATAGATATCTTTGAGACTTTATCATTCATATGCATTTTTTCATACTTTATTCTTTTGTTATCTTTTATTAATGAAATAGCATTTTCGCTATCTTCTCTTTTTATGGTAAATGTTAAATCAGTTTTTTTTCCATCAGAAGAAATATTTTGAATGACCATATCAACATTTATTTGTTCTTTTGAAAGAGGTTCAAATATATCTGCTGCGACACCGGGTTTGTCATCAACGCCTAGAAGGGTAATTTTTGCATCATCTTTTGAATAAGCTACGCCGGTAACAGCTTTGTTGTAATCTATACTTTCCTGATTATTTATCTCGGTTCCTTTTCTGTTTGTAAAAGTTGATTTTACTTGAATTGGAATATCGTTCATCATTGCTGCTTGAACAGCTGAGGATTGCATAACCTTTGCGCCCAAGGATGAAAGCTCTAACATTTCTTCGTAAGAAATTTTATCTATTTTTTTTGCGAGAGGTATTTTGTTAGGATCAGAAGAATATACCCCGTCAACATCTGTATAAATTTCACAACTATCTGTTTGAAATATTTTTGCTACAACAACTGCAGTTGCGTCTGAGCCTCCTCTTCCAATTGAAGTTATATCTCCCAATTTTGAAATACCCTGAAATCCAGGAACAACAGCTACGCCACCATCTGATAAATAATTGTTTATCCCTTCGACATTCATGCTAACAATTCTTGAATTTGTGTGATCTCCTTCTGTTAAAATAGGTATCTGCCAATTCATCCAAGATTTTGCTTTGATGCCTAAATCATTTAATGCTCCCGCCATAAGTGCGCTTGTAACCTGTTCTCCAGAAGTCAATAAAACATCAAGTTCTCTTTTGTTGAATTTTTTTGATATTGATTGGGAGTGGGCAATTAGATTGTTAGTGGTTCCTGACATTGCTGAAACAACCACAATAACTTTATTACCGCTATCATGTTCTTTTTTAACAATTTTTGCCGCATGAATAATCCGTTGGATTGAACCCACAGATGTTCCGCCAAATTTCAATACTTTTTTTGTCATAGTTAGATTTTATTATAAAAATAAATAAGTTAAAATTAAGTTTATTAAAATATAATAATGAGATTAATGACTACAATAAATAAGGAAGAAATTCAAAAGTTTTCAAAAATAGCTGATGAGTGGTGGGATGCCAATGGAAAATTCAAACCTTTGCACGTATTTAATCCTATTAGGATTAAATACATAAAAGAAAAATGTATATCTCATTTTAATTTAAAGGAAAATAAAGATAAGCCTTTGTCTTCTCTAAAGATTCTAGATATTGGATGCGGAGGAGGCCTAATAAGCGAACCGATGTGTAGGCTTGGCGCAAGTGTCACGGGCATGGATGCATCTAGTAGAAATATTTCTATCGCACAACTTCACGCGGAAAAGAATAGTTTAAAAATTGAATATGTTAATTCTTCACCAGAAAAAAATAATTTAAATAAAAAATTTGATGTAATTTTAAATTTAGAAATAGTTGAGCATGTTGACAATCTAGATTTATTTTTAAAATCTTCGAGTAAATTGCTTAATAAAAATGGAATAATTTTTGTTGCCACAATTAACAGAACATTTGAATCTTACATAAAAGCAATTGTTGGTGCCGAATATATCTTGAGATGGCTTCCAATTGGGACACATGAGTGGAACAAATTTTTAAAACCAGAAGAAGTAGAAAAAAAATTAGAAAATTTAAATTTAAAAAAATTAAATAAAGATGGTTTTAAATATAATATAATCACGCAAGAATGGAGCAAAACTACGGATTGCTCGGTAAATTATATAGTTGTTGCTAAAAAAAGCTAGTTATCTTTATTATCTACCCACGGAATTGTTGTGAGTTCAATGCCTTCTTCTTTTAGTTCCTCTGTTTCTTCAGGTGTCGCGTTGCCATATATATTTTTATTTTTTCTTTTATCGTAATAAATGTTCCTTACTTCACGAGGGAAATGGTTTCCCACATACTCAAAGTTTTTTTCAACAAATTTTCTCATTTTTTGTAAATCTTTTCTGATTTTTTTAATCTCTTTCAAGGAACGATTATCTTTTTTCTGCTGTTCCTTGTTCATGACACTTGGAGACATTATAGATTTTTTTACAGATTTCGTCTTACAGAAAATACATTCAATCATATTTTTAGATTTTAACTTTTCAAACTCTTTCGAATCTGAAAACCAGCTCTCAAACTCATGTTTGTTTTTACACTTTAAATTATATTTAATCATTAGTTCCTATAGTCTGCATTAATATTTACATAGTCATTAGTTAAATCACAAGTGTAACATTCGAAAGAACCTTGACCCAATTTAAGATTGACTTCTACTAACAGCGAGTCCCATTTCATATATTCTTTTAACTTCTCTTCATTATATTCTTCTGAAATTTTTCCTTTTTCAGCAACTTTTAAATCTCCAAATTTTATTTCAATTTTTTCTGGTGAAACTTTTTCTCCATATTTTCCTATTGCCATAATTACTCTTCCCCAATTAGGATCTTCTCCTGCCATCGCTGTTTTAAATAGAGGTGAGTTCGCTATTGAGAAAGCTATATTCTTTGCCATTTGCTGAGACCTGGCATTAATAACTTTAACTGTTATAAATTTTTTTGCACCTTCACCGTCACTTACAATCTGTTTGGCTAAATTCAAAAGTAATCTCTGGAGAGCCATTTCAAAATCTTTAAGTTTTGGATCTAAAACATTATATATTTTTCCTGTCTTAATTTTGTTTGTAGAAAAAATTGCAACCATATCATTAGTCGAAGTATCGCTATCTACAGTAATTGCGTTGAAAGTATTTGTCATTGCTCTTTTTAATAAACTTTTTAAAAATATGGATGGAATATCTGCGTCAGTAAAAACAAATGCCAGCATGGTTGCCATGTTTGGAGAAATCATTCCTGATCCTTTTGCAATTCCAGAAATTCTTATGTCTTTGTTCCACAGTCTACATTCTTCATAAGCTAATTTAGGTCTGGTGTCGGTTGTCATAATGGATGAGGCAGCCTTAAACCACACAAACTTATTTTGTCTGTCTCTTAATTTTTCTACCAAATTAGGGATGTATCCTTTGATTTGTTGGGTAGGAAATTTTTCACCAATTACACCTGTAGACGCAAATAATATTTCATTAGGTTTAATGGCTTTTGTTGTTCCGCCCTTTTTTTGAGACTCTCTTAAAGTCAGCGTTTTGGCAAGCGTTTTTGAAATGCTATCTAATCCCTCTAAGCCCTGCGACCCTGTGAATGTATTTGCATTTTTTGTGTTCACCATTAGTGCTTTTATAAATTTTTTTCTTATGTGCTTATTCCAAGTTATTGATTCTGAACAAATTGAATTATTAGTGTAGACAGCTGCATAATTTGCTCCATCCTTAAAATAAAAGAGACAAAGATCGTCTCTTCCAGTTCCATATAAATCTGCTGAAACAGCAGATATCTCTAGCCCTTCAATTTCCTCTAGTGCCTGAAATTCCCCCATTTTTGATAGTTTAGGTTTGTCTTTTAAAAAATTTTTTACGTTTATTGTCATGTAAATATTTTATTTTATCACTATATATATATATGAAATTAATGATTATATAAATTTAACTTATGAACTTCATAACCAAAACACTAGGTAAATTATTTAAGAGCGGTAATCAACTGGAATTAAATAAAATTAAGCCTCTAGTGGTTAAAATTAACGATTTGGAGAAAAATTTCTCAAATTTTAAAAGCGAAAATTTTATAGAAAAAACCCGAGAATTAAAAAAAAACATATCGGAAGGAAGAAATATAGACGAGATTCTTCCTGAAGCATTTGCTCTGGTAAGAGAGGCGGCAAAACAGACTTTGGGGGAAAGGCACTTTGACGTACAACTTGCTGGAGGTATTGTTCTTCATCGCGGCAATATAGCTGAAATGAAAACTGGGGAAGGAAAAACTTTGGTTTCAACATTGCCAGCATATCTAAATGCTCTTGGTGGCAAAGGTGTTCATATCGTAACAGTCAACGACTACTTAGCAAAACGAGATTCTATTTGGATGGGTCAAATTTATAATCGTTTAGGATTAAAAACCGGATGCATCACTAATGAATTAGCTGATCAAGAAAGAGAGGGAAATTATACCGCGGACATTACATATGCAACAAATAATGAATTGGGTTTTGATTATTTGAGAGACAACATGAAGTATGAAATTTCTGACATGGTACAAAAAAATAGAAATTTTTGCATAATAGATGAGGTTGATAGTATATTGATCGACGAATCCAGAACACCCTTGATAATTTCAGGAGGTATAGAAGATAAGTCCGATAAATATTTTCTAGCTAATAAATTCATAAAAAGTTTGCAAAAAAAAGATTTTGAATTAGATGAGAAAAATAAAAATGCAATATTGACCGATGTTGGTATCGATAATATAGAAAGAATGTCCAGAACCTCTGGTATTTTAAAAAATGATAATTTTTATGACCCAGAGAATTTAAGTTTGGTGCATCATATTAACCAAGCATTAAAGGCAAATTTCTTATTCCAAAAAGACAAAGACTACATTGTTAAAGATGGGAGTGTTCAAATCATAGATGAATTTACAGGAAGAGTTTTAGAGGGCAGAAGATTTTCCGATGGTTTACATCAAGCTATCGAAGCTAAAGAAAATGTAGATATTCAAAAAGAAAATCAAACTTTAGCATCAATAACATATCAAAATTATTTTAGGTTATATAAAAAACTTGCAGGAATGACCGGTACAGCAATGACAGAATCAGAAGAATTTTTTGATATTTATAAATTAAACGTAGTAAGCATGCCGACTAATAAAAATATGATACGAAAGGATACAAATGACCAAATTTTTAGAACTGAAGAAGAAAAAAACAATGCAATATTAAACAAAGTCAATGAGTGTTATAAAAAAGGCCAGCCAGTTCTTGTTGGAACAACTAGCATTGAAAAGTCAGAAAAGATTTCCACATTGCTCAAAAAAAATAAACTAAAACATAATGTTTTAAATGCCAAACATCATGAGCAGGAAGCAAAAATTATAGCTGAAGCTGGAAAAATTGGAGCAATTACAATTGCAACTAATATGGCTGGAAGGGGTACAGATATTCAGCTTGGAGGTAACAAAAATTTTCTAATTAATAATGAAGGTGAAAAGGAAACTCCAGAGTTAATAAAAAAAATAAATTTTGATAAAGAAAAAGTTAAAAATCTTGGTGGATTATGCATCGTTGGAACAGAAAGGCATGAGAGCCGAAGGATTGATAATCAGCTTAGAGGTAGATCGGGTAGACAGGGGGACCCCGGATCATCAATATTCTATATTAGTCTTGAAGATGATTTAATGAGAATATTTGGAGGCCAGTCTATAGATGGCATGCTAAAAAAACTTGGTTTAAAGAAAAATGAATCTATTAACCATCCTTGGATAAACAAAGCAATGGAAAGAGCTCAGCAAAAAGTTGAGGGTAGAAATTTTGAGATAAGGAAAACTCTTCTAAAATTTGATGATGTAATGAACGATCAAAGAAAAGTTATTTTTGGACAGAGATTTGAAGTTTTAAAAACAAAAGAAGTAAAAAAAATGATTTTTTCTTTTTTAGATGAAATTAATAAAAATCTGGTATTAGCACATCAAAACTTTTGTAAAAATAATGATTTAAAAATTTTTTCTAATGAAATTAAAGCTAGTTATGGAAATGTCTTCGATGAAAAAAATATAGAAATATTTTCTAAAATGAAAGAAAAGGAATTTAGTCAAAATTTGAATAGTTCTTTTGAGGAAAAAAGAAATGAACGTATCAAAGTTTTGGGTGAACAACAAAATAATGAAATTGAAAAAAGAATCTTTTTGCAAATCATGGACTTTTTGTGGAGGTCTCATCTTCAATACCTGGAACAATTAAGACAAGTAATTGGCTTAAGAAGTTATGGGCAAAAAGACCCTCTTGCCGAATTTAGAAGAGAAGCTTTTCAGCTTTTTGAAAGTTTATTATTAAAAATCAAAACTGAAACTGCAAAATTCCTGATGAATACAAATATAGTTGTTGAGGAAAAAAAGGAACAAAACAAAACAGGTGGTCTTGAAAAGAAAAGAAAAATATCCAGAAATGAACCTTGCACTTGTGGTTCAGGAAAAAAATATAAACATTGCTGCGGAAGAGCAGCCTAGTTTATTTCTTAACTTCTCTAGTATTTGGATTGAAAGACTCGGTAAATGGAACAGGAACAACCACTGCGCCAACGGGTTTGTTAGAATATTTTTTTGGCAAATGTACTTTGTACTTCTTGCCAAAGTTGCCGATTGGAAAACCATTGTTATTTAAATTTCCCTCAAATGGAACATAGCCCATTGCAATATTTTTTTTCTTTTCCGGGTGATACCAAGGTGATGTTACATAACCGACCGGTTTACCACCGCTCGCATTTGAAATTAACCAAAAATCATTTGCATAATCTTCTATTGGCTTTCCCCCTTCTAGTTCCAAACCAACAAGCTGAAGTTTGTAGGGTTTTTCTCCGTTTTTGATTTGTTGTTTCATTTTTTCTAGAGCTTCTTTGCCGATATAATCTGTTTGTTTACTCCACTGACCTTTTCCAGATAAAGACACTTGGTAACCTAAGTTACACTGAAAAGGATTGTGCTGATGATCCATATCTTGTCCCCAAGATAATATTCCTGCCTGGATTCTTCTGTGGTGAGCCGGCGCTATTACCATCAGTTTATGTTTTTTTCCTGCTTTAAGTACAGCGTTCCACATATCTTCCGCATATAAAGTTGCGTTTCGAAGATAAATTTCATAACCAGCTTCTCCAGAAAATCCTGATTGAGAAATAACACAGCTTCTGCCGCCTACCTTTGCTTCTGCTAAACCATAAAAAGGCATGTTGTCTAGATCAACTTGATCTCCAATTAAATCTTGCATTAATGCTTTTGATTTAGGACCTTGTATTTGAACTGGGCATGCATCAATTTCTTCTATTTCAACATTAAATCTTTTGTCAGCGTTAACACCTTGTAAATAAATACCTATATCAGAGTCTGATAAACTAAACCAAAATTCATCTTCAGCTATTCTCATTAAAACTGGATCATTAAGAACTCCACCTTTGTAATTACAAAGAATAACGTAACGACCTCTCATTGTTGAAATTTTTGTAGCGTCTCTTGTTATCACATAATCTGTAAATTTTTCTGCATCAGGACCTTTGACTCGAATTTGTCTTTCTACTGCTACATTCCACATAGTTACGTGTTTTTTAATAGCTTGATATTCAACCATCGCACCACCTTTTTCAGGTCTGACATAACCTCTAGGGTGATAAATACGGTTATAAACCGTAGCTCTCCAACATCCTGCTTTCATTGATAAATGCCAGTAAGGTGATTTTCTCACACGTGTTGAAATTAACATTTCTACTTTTGTTGGACCACTTTGTCTTAAATTGTATGGAACTTCCCTATCTGATTGGTCTACCGATGTTTCGTGTCTTACTTTATCGTAATTTACTTTTTCAACTTTGTATGAATTTGGAATTTTAGGCATAATTATTCTTTACTAACCAACTGTTTGTTTCTTTTAATCCGCCAAATGTATATATGTGAAAATTCTCAGTAGATCCCTTAAGCTTGCCAATTAAATCATTTGGATCTGAAGGTTTTAATAAATCTAATGCTTTGCTTGCATTTGATTTGAGAAAATTAATTGAATTTTTTGCACCCACAATATTTGCAAATTTTATTAGGCTACTTATTTTCAAAGGACCTGTTATCCCTACGTGAACGGGTAAGCTTTGTTTAGATATAAATTTAGCTATTGAATCAGGATTTAAAAGCCATTGGGTAACGATGTAATCGGCAAAAGGTTTTTTGTCGGTCATAGCTTTTTCTAAATCTGAATCCGATATATCAGGGGACCCCTCGGGATGTCCAGCAATTCCTATCTTGAACCCCTTAAATAATCCTGTTTCTAATAACTGTAATGAACAGTGGTAATCGCCTATTGGCTGGGTACTGCCCCCAATAACAAGGGCCTGTTTTACGCCAAAATCTTTACACATAGAGACATAGTCTTTTAAATCTTTTAAATTTTTAATTGATCTTGCTGGAAAATGGGGGACCGGATTGAACCCGGATTGGGCTAGTTCTTTTGCTTTTTTAGCCACATCTCTAAAGTCATTGCCAGGAAGCATTGTAATGTAAACATCCTTTACCTTTGGCAAAACTGAAAGGTCTGTCTTTATTGTTATCTCTAAAGAAAAC
>Ga0208764_10001727_pt1 | contig 13959 bp, 13 predicted proteins | sample ETNtaG_18_FD_185762 | JGI IMG/M metagenome (GOLD analysis project Ga0208764, IMG submission 185762) | Marine microbial and viral communities from oxygen minimum zone, Eastern Pacific Ocean - ETNP201302SV91 (SPAdes) (version 2) | ecosystem: Environmental > Aquatic > Marine > Oceanic ... | reverse complement strand
TAAGATTGGTATTGATTTGGGCGGCACAAAAACCGAAGGTGTTCTGGTTGATGAAGAATTCCAAGTTATTGAAAGAAAACGTGTTCCTACTAATCAGAACAATGGCTATGAATCAATTCTTGAAACAATTCAAAATCTTGTCAGTGATTTAAAGAAGAACAATGAAAAAACTTCGATTGGTGTTTGTACACCGGGTGCCTTATCAAAAGAATCTGGATTAATAAAAAACAGTAACACTCAGTGTCTGATAGGAAAAGATCTCAAAAATGATCTAGAAAAAATCCTTGACCAAGAAATTTTAATAGAGAATGACGCAAATTGTTTTGCGCTTGCCGAAGCGAGACTGGGAGTAGCAAAAAACCATGATACTGTATTTGGCGTAATCATGGGCACTGGTGTTGGTGGAGGAATAGTAATCGATGGTAAAATCCACTCTGGACGCACAAATATTGCAGGTGAATGGGGACATCATTGTATCAAACCAAACGGAAACGAGTGCTATTGTGGAAGAAAGGGATGTGTTGAGACCTACATCAGCGGACCAGCGTTAGAGAAAAAATGGAACGAACTCACTAATCAAAATACTTCAGTTGCTGATATTGTAAAAAACTCTCAAGAAGATGTGTATAAAACTTGGAAGAATGAGTTTCTTGAGAACTTTGGGTTGTCTATGGCAAATGTAATCGATATTTTAGATCCTGATGCGATTGTTCTTGGCGGTGGTTTATCTAACATTCCATTTCTATATGATGAAGGAAAAGATTTAGTTTACCAAAACGTCTTCAGTGATGGGGTAGACACACCAATTCTTAAAAATAAGTTAGGTGACTCTGCTGGTGTTTTTGGTGCATGTATTTTGTAGTTATTGAGGTTCTATTGTAGCAGGCGGTTTACTAGAAATCACATATGAAACCCAAGTAACCTCTTCAATCTCGTTTGTGATTCTATTACTAATTTTTTCTAATACACCATTTGGTAGTCTTGTCCAATCTGCTGTCATAGCATCAATTGAATCCACAACTCTTACAGTAACAATTCTTCCATATTTTCTCTCATCGCCAACCACACCAACTGCTTTGTCATTACCAACTGCTGCATAGGCTTGCCACACTTTATCATAAAGTCCGGCATCCCATAACTCCTCCTCAACAATCTTACTTGCCTTTCTTGAGATGGATAGTTTTGCTGGTGTTATTTCTCCAATCACCCTCACTGCTAACCCTGGTCCAGGGAATGGATGTCTCTTTAGTAATTTTTCAGACACGCCAAGAATTTTTGCAATTTGGCGTACTTCATCTTTGTATAATTCCCTTAGCGGTTCTAATACCTGTAAATTTAACCAATCAGGAAGTCCTCCCACATTATGATGGGATTTGATTACAGCTGCAGGACCTTTTGAAACTCCACTCTCAATTACATCAGGATACAATGTTCCTTGTGCAAGCCATGTGAATGGACCTTTTTTTTCTGCAAAATCTGTGAACACTCTGATGAATTCCTCTCCAACAATTTTTCTCTTCTCTTCTGGGTCTGCCACTCCTATCAGTTTTGAAAGAAATTTTTCTCGGGCATCAACTTTATGGAAATTTAGGGAAAAATTTTTCTTGAACATGTCTTCAATCTCTTCAGATTCGTTTAATCGTAACAGTCCATTATCAACAAAAACACCAGTAAGTCGTTCACCTATTGCTTTGTGAATCAACAGTGCAGCAACGGTAGAATCTATTCCACCACTAACACCACATAGTACATTTCCATCAATCTTTGATATCTCACCAACTGTTTTTTCAACAAAACCTTCCATTGTCCAGTCTTGTTTTGCTTGACAAACGTTCAAAACAAAATTTTTGAGAATATCTGTCCCCTTTTCAGTATGAACTACCTCAGGATGAAATTGTATTCCAAATACAGTTTTACTCTTGTTTGCAATTGCTGCAGCACGAGCATTCTGAGTATGTCCAATGATTTCGAAATCTTCTGGAATTTCTTCCGCCTCATCACCATGACTCATCCAAGCTCTTACTGTGCTCCCAAGACCATCCAAGAGTTTTGATTCTCCATCTACCATTAACACGGAGGAACCATATTCTTTATTGGCTCGTTTTACTTTACCTCCAAACTTATTCACAATCAATTGATGTCCATAACAAATTCCTAACAGTGGTAAATCAGAATCAAAAATTTCTTTTTGAGGAAGTGGTGCATCAGAATTATAAACACTAGAAGGTCCACCTGAAAAAATTATTCCTTTTGGATTTTTCTGTTTTAGTTCTTCCATGGAAATATCAAATGGAACCAGTTCAGCATATACTGAAAATTCTCTAATCCTTCTACAAATCAGATGACTGTATTGCGAACCAAAATCTAGAACAATAATCTTATCCATATTATCACTTGGAAGAATTTTCTACCATTCGTGCTAATGACCAGGTTGCAGTGTTGATAATTTCATCAACTCTCTCTTTCTGACGATAATTTTTTATTATAATTTCCCTAATCGCACTCCCATTTTTGTTGATTATACAATCAATGACAGATTCTTGATTTATTTTTCCATCCTTGACTGCCACATCATCACTTTTTTTCATTTCACCAATTATTCTTTCAATAAAAAATGTCTTTAATGGTGGAATTTCTGGCGTCAGTCCAATTCCATCTTCTAAAACTATGGAAACTTGGTCTGGTGTTACAAATGCATTTGCAATAACTTCTCCATCTTTACTGTCAATGATTTGCTTTTTGACTTCTAGTGGGTCTTCTTCAGGAGTATCCAAAATGTCTGGTTCTTCTTGTTTTGTTATGTTTTTTGCAAGTGATGATGCTTTAGTAAAACTTGATCCTTTCAAAACTACATCTAATACATCCAGATTTTTTTGTAAAAAATCAATTTCATCCTGACATTTTGACATTTTCTCAATAATTGTCTCTTTCAGTTCTAACATCTTACGAATTTGTTCATCAGTATTCTGCATATATTTAGAAATCTAATTCGGTATTAAAACGCATTCTAAGCATTAATGACATAGTCAAGGTCAGCCAGTTTGATCTTTTTGAACCCCTTGATGGGTTTTGACGTGGTGTAAAGTTCTGAATTAGATTTTGTGGCAAGCCATTCTAATAATTTTTTTCCATGTGACATTTTTTTTAATTTTAGACTACGATCTTTTATAACATGTTTTGAATATTTGCCAATCGTATTACCAAAATCCATCCCAAACAGAATAATTTTTTCAGCCTTAAAATTTTCAGCAAGAAACACACATCTATCTCCATCAGTAAACCCACCAAAATTCTCTAACCGACCAAATTTTTTTGATTGTGTTGTTCCTATCTTGTTTTTAAATTTGTTAACAATGTTTAGTTGTTCTTTGTTATCTCCATGTGCATGTACAATTATTGGTGTATTAGTCATAGCAATTTTTTTTATGCTTTTCATATCACCATCAAGGTCCGTCACTAAGATGTCTGGTCTAATTTTATGTTTGATTAATGGCTGAACTGCACCATCGGCAACAATTTTTGTCACATTTTCATATTTTTTCATGACTGTAATTGTACTATCTAACGATGGACCTGCGCCTATTACAAAAACTGTCTTTCCAAAAATTCCCTTCTTAAGATTGGATAACGGGAATTTTTTTTTGATAATTGAATCTAATTTTTTGGCGGAAGCAATGTCATCTGATTCCTTGTATCCAAACACATCTCTAATTTCATGATATCTAGTTTTCCAACCTCTTATTGTCATAAACTCAAATTAGATGACCTTATCATAAATCATATGGCAAAATTAGGGAAATTGACAGTTGGGATTAAGGATAAACCAACGATTATGGGAATTATTAACATCAGTCCTGAATCATTTTATAAAAATTCTATAAAGACAAGCAAATCAAAAATTTCCCAAACTGTAAGACAAATGGAAGATGACGGCGCTCAAATAGTTGACATTGGAGGAATGTCAACAGCTCCTTATCTTAAAACAACAGTATCTGAAAAACAAGAGTCAGACAGAATTACAAAAACTGTTAAAATAATTCAAAACATCTCAAATTTACCTATCTCTGTGGATACATGTAGAGCAAAAGTTGCTCAAGATGCTTTAGAAAATGGTGTTGAGATAATCAATGACGTTTCTGGTTTAAAGTATGATAAGAATATGCCAAAAACTATAGAAAAATTTCAACCATCGCTGATCTTGTGTGCATATAGTAAGAAAGCCGTTGGAACAAGACATGTAACTGAAACAAAACGACTCTTACAAGAAAGTATCAAGATTGCAAAACGTGTTAACATTTCGAAAAATAGAATCATAGTTGATCCTGCTATTGGTTTTTTTAGAAATTCTGGTACCGGATTTCCATTTACTAAGATGAAATCTGACTGGGCTGATAGAGATGTCGCCGTATTACGTAATTTGTCTTCAATCAAGAATGGTTTTCCCCTTTTGGTTTCAGTTTCAAATAAATCATTTATTGGAAAATTGACAGGGAAAACAGATCCACGTGATCGATTACATGGTTCATTAGCGGCAGAATTTTTTTCTGTGATTAATGGTGCAGACATTTTACGAACGCATAATGTGAGTGCGACAAAAGACATTCTCTCTATCTACAAAAAATTGCTAAGAAACAACAAGAAAGGCTTATAACAGAAATTTTCTTTCTGGTAGGAGGTACGTTTGAGCATAAGAGAAGGATTAACATTTGATGATGTTCTCCTCGTACCCAAATTTTCAGATATTTCAAGTCGTTCACAAACAGATCTATCAACTAGGTTATCTAGAAACATCAAACTAAACATTCCGTTAATCAGCGCTAACATGGATACTGTGACTGAATCTACAATGGCAGTGACTATGGCTCGACAAGGAGGTATCGGAATTATTCATCGCTTTTTAACAATTGAAGAACAAGCAAACCAGGTTCTAAAGGTAAAACGATCTGGAAGTGTGATGATTGAAAATCCATATGTTGTAAGTCAAGATGAAACAACTAGCACTGCACTAAATGTCATGGATGAAAAAGAAGTTTCAGGTTTGCTGGTTGTTGATTCTGAATCAAAGCTTGTTGGAATTCTCACTGAACGTGATGTGTTATTTGAATCTCCAGATTCCACAAAATTAGTTAAAGAACTAATGACAAAAGACGTCATAACCTCAAAACCTGGAACAAGTATGGATGAGGCAAAAGATATTCTAAAAAACAGTAGAATTGAGAAGTTACCATTAATTGATGATAACCAAAAAATCCATGGACTTTATACAACTCAAGACATCCTAAATATCGCAAATTATCCAATTGCATCACAAGACGGCAAAGGCAGACCACTTGTTGGTGCTGCAGTTGGAGTGAAGGGTGACTTTTTGGAAAGAACAGAAGCACTTCTAGAAGCTGGCACTGATGCAATTGTAGTAGATATTGCACATGGACATAGCGAAAATGCAATCAGTACAGTGAAGAATATCAAGAAAGCATTTCCTAATTGTGAATTGATTGCAGGAAATGTTGCTACTGCACAAGGTGTAGAAGATTTAGTCAAAGCTGGAGTTGATGCTGTAAAAGTTGGTGTTGGCTCTGGTTCAATTTGTATTACTAGAGTGATAACAGGTTCTGGTGTTCCTCAATTAACAGCAGTATTAGATTGTGCAAAAATTGGCAAACAGTATGATATTCCAATCATATCTGATGGTGGTACTAGAACCTCAGGCGATGCAACAAAAGCACTGGCAGCAGGTGCGTCATCTGTGATGCTAGGAAGTATGTTGGGTGGAACTGACGAAAGTCCAGGCTCTACGATTAGTAAGAATGGAAAACGGTTCAAAATTTATCGTGGAATGGCATCGTTAGCAGCTGCTAGAGGACGAAAAACCAAAGAAACTGGCCAAATAGATTTGGGAGATGATCTAAATGACTTTGTTGCGGAAGGTGTTGAGGCGTTTGTTCCATACAAAGGAACTGTTACAGATATTTTAGTCCAGATTACAGGTGGAATTCGTTCTGGTCTAAGTTATTGTGGCGCACACAATATTTTACAAATGCAAGAAAACTCGGAATTCATAAAAATGTCACGTGCAGGTTTTGCTGAAAGCCAACCACACGATGTTGATTTAATGTAGTTAGTTTTTTATTCCTATACCATGAACTTTTCATGTGTTTAGTAAATTCACCATCATTGGTTTAATCATTGGAAGTATAATTTCTATTCTTGGTGCAGCTTCAATGGTTGACTCATTTGCAAATCCAAATGAAACCCAAGATACAAACGAAACTTTTGGAATTGGTGATGCTGATAAAATACGATTCAACGCGCCCGAAAATTCCTTTCAAACAGTGACTATTTCTGGTGAAGCAGTTGATCTAAAAATCATTACTCCAGATGAAAGCAATAATGTTGATCAGAGTATCAAAGGCAAAGCAACTTTTTCATGGACGAATCCAACTGAAGGAGAAAATACTATTCAAATACAGAACACAGGAAATTCCGAGTTTATCGTTTCTGGAACATTTGAATTGAAACGTGATCCACTGTTCTTTACATATTCTATTTTGGTTATAGTAGCAGGAATTGTAATTATCGGATTTAGTGCAGGTTTTAGTGTTAGAAAACCAAAGGGATTTTAGTTTAGTTCTGCTAGTGGATACGAACCAATTATTTTAAGAAACTTTGTATTTTTCTTCAAACTGTCTAACATAGAACTTATTTTTGGATCTGTTACATGACCAACAAAATCCAAATAGAAATTGTATTCCCATGTCGTTCCTTTCTTTGGTCTGGATTCAATTTTTGTTAGATTGATATCATTGTTAGAAAATTCTTTAATGATTTCATAGAGTGTTCCAGGTTCATGATTTATTGAAAATATGATTGATGTTTTATCATTTGATGTTGGTTCTGTTTGTTGTTTAGAGAAAATTAAGAACCGGGTTACATTATTTGAATCATTTTCAATCTCTTCTTGAATGATAGGCATATTGTAAATCTCAGCTGCATTCTTACTTGCTATTGCTGCAATATTTTTTTCATTCAAATCTTTGATGATCTTAACACTACCAGCAGTGTCATATGTTGGAACTGTCTTCAAAGAATTTTTTTGAACAAAATTACTACACTGTCCTAATGCTTGTGGGTGAGAGTACACAGTATCAATTTCATCAGTTTTTCCATTAGAGATAAGGCAATGATGAATTTCTAAGTAGATTTCACCAACTGCATGAAGATTTGATGAAAGAATTGCATCAAAACTTTGACCTACGCTACCTTCAATAGAATTCTCTACAGGTAGTACTGCATAATCTGAATTTCCAGATTCTATTTCATCTAATGCATCATGAAAAGTTCGACAAGGCACAGATTCTATATCATTTTTAAAAAATCTTTTAGCTGACGTCTCACTATATGCTCCATGTTCACCTTGGAAAGAAATTCTTTTCATATTAGATCTCTTATTTTAAGAAATCAGCTTTTCCAAAATCAGATGATAGTTTTCTGTCATCAATCCAACCACAGTCTTTACATTTTACTGCATCACGTGTTTTGATTACTTCTCCAAAACACTTTCTGCATTTTGTAAATAAGACACCAAGGTGGGCTTCATCTATAGATGAATGAATAGTTCCATTGATGCGATTAATTATTTTCAGTTTAACAATGTCTTTTACTAATGCAACATTCTTTTTTCGCATATGTCTTGTAGTGCATATACATTCAACATTTGCGTGTACTTTGGTTCCATTGATATATTGCATAGAAACTGCAATCAGAGATCCAAGTGATGCTTCAACTATTCCAACTATTTCATCACCAATTTTTGGCACTGGAATTAATTTCTTATTCTGAACTGACGCAACTCGTTCTTCCTTATCGAATTTTGTTTCTCCAATCATGGTAGATCTTATTGATTCACCATCATCGAATGTATTCTCACCTGAAAGATATTCTTCTAGAAAGGCAATTTTCTCACCAGGAAGTTTGAATTCTTGAGACATATCCTATTCTTATGACCTCAATTATTAATTGTTTTTTTACAGCCAGTGTGGAATCTGCAAGTAATCATCAATCTTTTCATTTCTAAGAACCTTAAGTAATGCGGTTGCTTGTGGTGTGGATAACACAGGTTTATCAAATTGATTATCAGTAGAAATTCTTGGGCAAGCAACCTGAATGAATGCATCAATTCCCTTGAAATTTTTCAATCTATCACTCGTAATATCCGCTATTGCAAAGAGCTGTACAGTTTTACCTACACTTTCTAATTCTTTTTTAAATTTTAATGCTGTAATCATAGCAAACTGACCTTCCTTTAAGCCAACGATTATTCCAAAAACTTGTCCTTCTGCAGCTTTGTAAATTGACAGTGTTGCCTTCTTCTCTAATTTTTGAGCAAATTCAGTTACATCTCTAATTTCGTTAAAGTACGGATCCAAAACAAATGTTGGTTTTTTTGTTGATAATGCAATACCAGCTGCATGGAAGTTGCTTTGTCCAAGGAATAAATTACCATCAACTTTATCTTTTGTTTCAATAGCTGGATAAAACTCACATCCAAAAACTTGTCCATCATTTAATTGTCCACCCCCCTTTCCTATTTTCACACAAATATTATTTTCCTCAAGAAATTGTTTTACATGTTTAACTTCATGTAGATGTTGACTGTCAGTAATCAATGAAATTGTTTTACCATTAAATTTTTCAATGCATTTTGGTAAAACTTGATCGAATGAGATGTTATCAAATGCATCAATCATAACTACATTATTTTCAAACGTGTCAAGCTTGTTAGTGTGACCAACGTTAAACAAAATTTCAGCACCCAATACCTTTGCACCATTTGAATTCAAGTCACATGTTCCCCATGTTGTATCACCAAGAACAAATGCGGGGATGTCAAATTTTGCCATTATGTGTTGGGCGGTTTCTTGAATTTTCGGCAAAATTCCGTCTGGACCATTTATAGCAACGGAAATCGGCTTTTTCTCCGCTATCACATCAAATATTTTCTGTTCGTCAATGATTATCATTAGTTCACAGTTTTGTATTTTGAATTTAAATTAAACTCAAAAACCGCCAAATGACTAAAATTCAAATTTATTTTCTACTACATATGGAAGCTAAAACAATCCATATCGGGTTTGATGATACAGATTCTCCTAAGGGAATGTGTACTACATATCTGGCTTACAGACTGATCAATCTGCTAAAGAAAGAACATGTGGATTTCTTAGATTTTCCAAACCTAATCAGATTCAATCCAAATATCCCGTGGAAGACACGAGGAAACGGGGCAGTAGGAATAAAAATTTCCACAACACGCCCAGAAAAAATCAAGAAATTGGTTAGAGATCTAGTTAACAAATATGCTGATACAAAGAATGGTGCTAATCCAGGAGTTGTGTTTTTTGAAGAAGAAAATATTCCAAAAATCTTTAGTCAGTTTAGTACCAAGGCACTCTGGAAATTAATCAAAAGAAACGATGCAAAAATTTTCATCAAAAAAAATAACATAGAATCATTTCATCTTGGTAATGGGCAGGGTCTAGTTGGTGCGATTGGTGCTATTAGTTATCAATTTTCAGATAATACTTTTGAATTACTGAGTTATAGAAACAGATCTAAATTTGGTCTTAAAAGATCCATTGATAATAAACTTGTAAAGAAAATGCAAGAAAGAACATTTCCACACACGTTCAACAGTTATGACAGTGAAAAAGAGAAGATTCTCATCAGCCCTAATGGACCAGATCCAGTATTTTTTGGTGTTAGAGGAGAGAATCCTTCAATTTTAATTTCTGCAGCTGAATCAATAAAACCAGAAGAAAAACTAGATGGCTATCTAATTTTCAAATCTAATCAGGGCACTGGTGATCATCTCAAAAATAAAATTGATGTAGAAAGCTTTGAACCATATACGTCTGGTACAATTGAAGGAACCATTGAATCAGCTCCGGTTGTTTTACGTGGTGGACATGTATATTTTTCAATTAACTCAAAAAATAAAATTATCAATTGCTGTGTTTACAAACCAACTAATATTACTCACATTGCAAAAAGTCTCATTAGTGGAGATAGAATACTAATTGGTGGTGGAGTAAGAAAGGCTTCAAAGAATTTTGATAGAATTTTTAACATTGAATTTTTGAAACCGTTAAAATTAGAAAAACATACAATACAAAAGAATCCACTTTGTAAAAAATGCGATAAGCGGATGAAATCCAAAGGTAAGAATCAAGGGTTCCAGTGCAGTAAATGTGGTAAAAAGTCTAGTCACAAAATAACAATCACCATTCCACGAAAAATTTCAAAAAAAATATACATTCCATCAGTTTCTGCACACAGGCATCTCACAAAACCTCAACAGCGATTTAACAGAATTAACAAAAAAATTCAGTTTAGTGACAAAATCCAATGGTGCTCCAAGTTTTAGGAACAAAAGTAGCGGGGAGTAGATTTGAACTACTGATTTTCGGGTTATGAGCCCGACGGGATGACCTGACTTCCCCACCCCGCTGAACAAAAATCTCAAACGAGGTATATACGCGTTTCAAATTCGGAAATGAATAAAAGTATTCTAAAGGAGATGTGATTGTGGATAAACGAATTAGAATTGGAGGAATTGTAGCAGCACTAATTTTTTCAGCTATAATTTTAACATCACCATCCGATCCACTACCCATACCAGAACCTATTACAGATGAACAGCCACATCAGTTTGTTGAAATCGTAGCTACAAATCTTGAAAAACCATGGGCAATTGATTTTTCCGATGAAAGAATTTTCATTAGCGAACGATCAGGAAAAATACGAATCATCGAGTCAGATCAACTTTTGGATGATCCACTGATTTCACTTAGAGTAGCTGATGTATTTGGTGGTGGACTGTTAGGAATTGTAACACATCCAAATTTTTCTGACAATCATTTACTCTATGCATATTATACATACGAGAATGATGGAAAACTTTGGAACAAAATCATCCAAATAAAAGAAATGGATAATCAAATAGCTGATGTCATAACAATTCTAGATAAAATTCCTGGATCATCATTTAGTAACGGTGGCATAATGAAATTTGGTCCAGACGATAAACTGTATGTTGGAACAGGTTCAATTTCTGATTCATCACATGAACCACAAGATTTGAATTCTCTTGCTGGAAAAATTTTGAGATTAAACGATGATGGAACTATTCCTACCGATAATCCAATCAAGGATTCTTTAGTATACACATATGGACACAGGAATCTTACAGGACTCGCTTGGGATTCGTATGGTAAGATGTATGCAACTGAATCAGGACCAACAAAAAACGACGAGATTAATCTGATAAATGCTGGATCTAATTATGGTTGGCCAGACGTTCAATGCTTCTCTGATAACAAAAATTTTGAAAATCCACTAAAATGTTTTGACCCAGGTATTGAACCAGGTGGAATCATTTTTTATTCAGGAGATAAATTACAATTACAGAATCAGATGGTTTTAGCATCACAAAAATCTACAATTCTCTTCAAGGTACAAATTGATGAAAATGATATTGATTTAGATACTATTATGAGTGGAGTAGGCAGAATTCGTGATGTTGCACAGAGTGAAGATGGCTATATCTACATAATTACTTCTAACACAGACGGAAAGGGATTTCCAGATGATAACGATGATAAATTACTAAGGATTCTAAAATAACATGACTGAATCATCAATTCCACGATTCTTTGAAAAAGACATCAGAGAGAAACTTGGTATCATTGCAGATTTTTCAAATCTTTCTAAGGAGGAAGTGAAAATTCTTGAGGATGCTACTGGAGGTTTAGATTTTGCAACTGCAAACAAAATGATTGAAAATGCAATTGGAACATTTGCTTTACCACTTGGAATTGCAACAAATTTTCGAATTAACGAAAAAGACTACCTAATTCCTATGGTGATCGAGGAACCATCAGTAGTTGCGGCTGCATCAAAGGCTGCAAAAATTGCAAGAAAGCATGGAGGTTTCAAAGCTGAGACAGAGGGAAACTATAGCATTGGTCAGATCCAAGTCTTAGATGTTGACATACAAAATGGGATGGCAAAAATCATTTCTGGTTCTCAGGAAATTATTGATTTAGCTAATTCAAAGAGTAATACACTTTCAAAACTTGGAAAAGGTGTAAAGGAAGTTACATGCAAAGAAATCAAAACAAATTCTGGCTCAATGTTAATTGTTGAATTAATGATTGATGTTGCTGATGCAATGGGAGCAAACGTTACAAATACAATGTGTGAAGCAGTTGCACCTCTTATTGAAAAATTAAGTGGAGGGAGAACTCTTTTACGAATTCTATCTAATTACTCAACTAAAAGAATGGTAACAGCTACAGGAACATTTGACAAGGATGAGATCGGTGGAGAAAAAGTAGTAGATGACATAATATCAGCATTTGAATTTGCTGACAATGATGTATATCGTGCTGTTACACATAACAAAGGTGTGATGAATGGTACAATCTCAGTTGCTAATGCAACAGGTCAGGACAGCAGAGCAATTGAAGCAGCAGCACATGCGTTTGCTTCAAGAACTGGTAGATACAGATCATTAACAGAGTGGAAAAAAGATGATGATGGAAATCTATCTGGAAAATTTGAATTACCATTATCTGTTGGAATTGTTGGCGGTGTTACTAACAGCCATCAAATCGCTAAAATCTGTACAAAAATGCTGAACGTCTCTTCAGCAAATGAACTTGCAGGCGTGATGGCTGTAACTGGTCTCGCACAGAACTTTGCAGCCATGCGTGCACTTGCTACAGAAGGCATACAGAAAGGCCACATGAAACTTCACGCACGAAAACAGGATTGACAATTATTAACAAATTCAGTTTATATAACCTAGGTGAAACATGATAAAAATTGCATCAGTAAAATTTGCTATTCCTAAAGGAAGTCTTGAAGAAGCTACATTCAAGCTGCTCGAAAATTCTTGGACGAAAGTTAATCGTAAAAGCAGAACTTATCGGGTATACCTAGATGATTCTGAAATCAAAGTAAAGATGCTAAGACCACAAGAGATTCCTAATCTCGTCTCTGATGGTCTTTATGATGTTGGTATCACAGGTAAGGACTGGATTAATGAAACAAAATCAGATGTAGAACCACTAGTTGACTTGGAATACGGAAAGATCAAACTTGTCATAGCAATGCCAGACAATTACAAATACAAATTATTAGATGATATGATTCTAGATTATGCTAAAAAGAAGAAAATTCTTCGAATATCCTCAGAATACCTGACTAACGCTTCAAAATTCATCAAAAGTTGTAAAAGTTACAAGAAGCGATACGGCTCAAAGGATCCAATGATTGTTACACCATGGTTACGAGTTGGAACCAACAAAAATGTCCAAATTCACTTGTCATTTGGTGCAACAGAGGCAAAACCACCAGATGATGTAGATGCAATCATGGATGTTACCGAAACTGGTACTACTCTACAGCAAAACGGACTAAAGATTACCGACGTTGTGATGGAATCCAGTGCACACCTCATTGCTAACAAGAAATCATTGAAAGATAAGAAGAAACGTGAAAAGATATTCGATATTGTCACCTTGATGAAAGGCGCAGTACAAGGAAGAAAATACTTGCACCTATACATGAACATTAGAAAGACAAATCTGAAAAAATTACTAAGAGACATACCATCACTGAAAAAACCAACAGTTAGCCCTCTCAGCGAGGAAGGTTGGTATGGTGTGAATACTGTAATTCTTAAATCAGATTTCCACAAATTGATTCCAAAATTGCGAAAGATTGCGCAGGGATTAGTTGTTCATGAACCAAGACAAATTCTTGAGCTCGAGGAGATAAAGCGTGACGAAGAGAATTGATCAAGATATTACAGGTTCGTAACGTAGACAGCTTTGTAGAATCCAGACGTCAAAAAACCTCAGAAAAAGACATTCACACAGTTCTGGCAATACTTGA
>Ga0208764_10001723_pt1 | contig 13978 bp, 15 predicted proteins | sample ETNtaG_18_FD_185762 | JGI IMG/M metagenome (GOLD analysis project Ga0208764, IMG submission 185762) | Marine microbial and viral communities from oxygen minimum zone, Eastern Pacific Ocean - ETNP201302SV91 (SPAdes) (version 2) | ecosystem: Environmental > Aquatic > Marine > Oceanic ... | reverse complement strand
TCACCTGATCAAACATCTTCAAAAGTAATAGAACTTCAAGCAATATTTAAGGAGCAATTACATCTTCAAATTAGAAAGTCTAAATCTGGATTAGGTCCTGCCTACATACATGGATTTAAATGGGCTGTTGACAAAAAATATAATTTTATTTTTGAAATGGATGCAGATTTCTCCCATGATCCCAAGGATATAAAAAGTCTTTATAATAAATGTAATGAAGGACTGGCTGATTTATGTATTGGATCTAGATATAAAGAAGGAATTAATGTTGTAAATTGGCCTTTAGGAAGAATAATTTTATCCTTATTTGCTTCATATTATGTTAGATTATTTACAGGGATGAATATTAAAGACCCCACTTCTGGATTTGTGTGTTATAAACGAAAAGTAATTGAAAAAATTAATTTGGATATGGTTAAATTTGTTGGATATGCTTTCCAAATTGAAATGAAATATAAATCTTATGTTAATCACTTTAAACTTGTTGAAATTCCAATTGTTTTTAAGGATAGAACTTATGGTCAATCTAAGTTAAATTCATCAATTATTAAAGAAGCGGTTTTTGGAGTTATTAGTATGAGAATTAAAAGTTTTTTTTACAAGGATTTTTAGCAAGATGAACAGTATTTTAATTAAAAATGGAAGAATAATTAATGAAGGGAATGAATTTCTTTCTGATATCTATATCGAGGGTGATAAGATAAAAGAAATATCCCCTTCTATTAGCCCAAAATCATCTGATACAACTACTATTGATGCTGAGGGAAATTATATTATTCCAGGATTAATAGATGATCAGGTTCATTTTAGAGAACCAGGATTAACAAATAAGGGTGAAATTTACACTGAGTCTAGAGCAGCAGTTGCTGGAGGCATAACATCTTATTTAGAAATGCCTAATACTATTCCTCAGACAACTACTCAGTCTAAATTAGATGACAAATTTAATATTGCATCAAAAAATTCATTAGCAAATTATTCTTTTATGTTTGGAGGCACTAATGATAACATTGAAGAAATTTTAAAATTAGATCCCAAGGAAGTACCAGCATTAAAAATATTTTTAGGGTCATCTACCGGAAATATGCTTGTAGATAATATTGATGTATTGGAAGAAATATTCTTAAAATGTAATTTACCCATTGCAGTTCATTGTGAAGATGAGAGTACAATAAAGAAGAATCTTAAACTTTATAGTGAGATATATGGTGAAAAAATTCCTATGAAATTTCATTCAAAAATAAGAAATGAGGATGCTTGTTATATTTCTTCATCAATGGCTATTGATTTGGCTAAAAAAACAGGTGCTAGATTACATGTATTTCACATTTCAACTAAAAAGGAAACAAACTTGTTTACAAACACTATTAATTTAAAAGATAAAAAAATAACATCTGAGGTATGTATTCATCATTTAACATTTACTGATGATGATTATGAAAAATATGGATCAAGAATTAAGTGGAATCCTTCAATAAAAACCTCAAATGATCAAGATGGTTTGTGGAAAGCATTAAATGATGATAGAATAGATATTATTGCAACTGATCATGCTCCACACACGTATGAGGAAAAAAACAATGACTATATGAATTGTCCTTCTGGAGGGCCACTAGTTCAACATTCTCTTGTTGCAATGTTGGAAGGATATCATAAGAATAAGATAAAATTGGAAAAAATTGTAGAAAAAATGTGTCATAATCCAGCTATTTTATATGAAATAGAAAACAGAGGTTATATTAGGGAAGGATATTTTGCTGATTTAGTCATTTTTAATCTAAATAATCCATGGACCGTTAATAAAGAAAATATATTATATAAATGTGGTTGGTCTCCTTTTGAAGGCACCACTTTTAAATCAAGAATATCTCATACAATAGTAAATGGAAATATTGTCTACTTTAATGACAAGATCATTGATAAATATATGGGTAAGAAATTAACTTTTAAAAGATGAAAAAAATAATCTTTATAGTTTTTATTTTTTTTAGTTGTAATAAAGATTCTAAGAAAATAACTGTTCCAGAAAATTTAATATCCCAGGAAAAGATGATTGATGTTATTTATGAAATGACTTTAATAAATGTTTCTAAAGGAGTAAACAGGAGTGTTTTAGAAAATAATGGAGTAGTTCCTGATATATATATATATAATAAATATAAAATTGATAGCCTTCAGTTTGCTTTAAGTAATGAATTTTATTCTAATGATTTAGATAAATATTTGGAGATATATAATAGTGTTAAAGAAAAGCTCCAGCAAAACAAACAAATAACACTAGATAGCATTGAAGCTTACAAAAAGGATAGGGCTAGGAGAAGTAAAGAAATTGTAAATAAGAATAGGATGAATTCGAAAATAAAAGATAGTCTCTTGATCATAAAATCAAGGATGCTTTTGAAAAAAAATAATTAATCAATTAACTTTCAGTATATTTAATTAAATGAAATCAAAATCTTTTATAGATGAAATAAAGTGGAGAGGGATGATTCATGATGTCATGCCTGGATTTGAAAATTTTATAAAGGATGAAATCAAATCTGCATATATAGGTTTTGATCCTACTTCTAATTCATTACACATAGGACATCTATTGCCAATAATGCTATTGACACATTTTCAAAGATCAGGACATCGTCCAATTGCATTAATTGGTGGAGCAACAGGAATGATCGGAGATCCATCAGGAAAATCAGCAGAAAGAAATTTACTAGATGAGGAGACAATAAAAACCAACCAAAAGCATATTAAGGAGCAATTATCTCATTTTTTGGATTTTGATAAATCAAAAGAAAATCCGGCGCTATTATTAAATAATTTGGAATGGATGAAAGGATTAACATTTTTAGATTTTATTCGTGATATTGGCAAACATATGACAGTTAATTATATGATGGCAAAAGATTCAGTAAAAAATAGAATATCCAGTGATGAAGCAGAAGGTATGAGTTTTACAGAATTTTCTTATCAATTAGTTCAGGGGTATGATTTTCTTTATTTGCATAAAAATTTTCAATGCTCTATTCAAATGGGTGGTAGTGATCAATGGGGAAATATCACTAGCGGTACTGAGCTAATAAGAAAAATGGCTAATGGCAAAGGATATGCATTAACTTGTCCATTAATAACAAAATCTGATGGCAGTAAGTTTGGAAAAACACAAGAAGGAAATATTTGGCTTGATGCTACGAAGACCTCTGTTTATAAATTTTATCAATATTGGCTAAACACTTCAGATCAAGATGCTGAAAAGTATATAAAAATATTTACATTTTTATCAGAGGAAGAAATTAAGAATTTGACATTAGAACATAAAAAAGCTCCCCATTTAAGAACTCTTCAGAAAGTTCTTTCTAAGGAAATTACTTCAATTGTTCATTCTGATGACGCATATAAAAATGCTCTAAAGGCATCGAACATTTTGTATAGTGAGAACTTTATGAAAGATATTGAAGTTTTAGATGAATCAATTTTTCTTGAAATATTTGAGGGAGTTCCTCAATATGAAATTCAATCATCTATGATAAAAAATGGTATGGATATGATTTCAGCTTTATCTGATAAAACAAGTTTTCTAAAATCAAATTCAGAAGCAAGAAGAGCTTTAAAAGAAAATTCAATATCAGTTAATAAGATTAAAGTGCAAGAAGATTACATGATAGAAAAAAAGGATTTAATAAGTAATAAATATATCATATTAAATAAGGGAAAGAAAAATACATATATAATTAAAGTAATCTAAATTCATTCTATTAGCAGGTTACACCCTCTTTGATCAGAATTATCCAATCTTCCAAGAATTTCAAAATTACCATCCTCATCTATTTTACCTAAATCATCTGTAGCAATAAACGAACAAGAATTATAATTTGCCAAGTCAATTACATTTACGCCTCCACTTCTAGAGTCAGCTTTAATTGTCATAGGATCTTCAGATTCTCTGATATATACTTTCATCCATGGCGGACACTGAAATTTTTCATTATTTAATGAATACGCCTGAGACATTAATTCAGTCATTCCATATTCACTATTAATATTTTTTACCCCAAACCCATTTTTAAGTATATTATGTAACTCTCTTCTTACTAATTCTTTTCTGTTTCCTTTCATACCACCAGTTTCTATTACTGTAGTTTTATTTAACTTAAATGTATAATGATCAACTAAATTTAAAAGAGCATAAGAAACACCAAAAAGAATAGTCTCTTTATCCCCATTTTCTAAATAAATTAATTTCTCTTTTAATTCTTGATAATTGTTCAGATAGAACCCACTATTTATATTATTAGATTTTTTAATTAAATGATTTACCATATAGATAAGTGATGAATTTTTATTTTCAAGATATGTTGGTAAGAGTCCTATGATATTAAAATTAGAAGGATCTCCATAGTAGGTAGAAAATATTTTATTAAAGGAATCTTCATAAAGTTTTAAATCTATTACATAATGTTTACTTATAGCAGTTTTTGTTGTGCCACTACTATGAAATATTTTATCAACATCTTCATTAGATGAAACAATTTTATGAGTCTTAAAGAATTGAATTGGTAAAAATGGAATTTCAACAGAAGATTTAACATTACTAGGGTTTTTATCTGTTAATTCACAGAATTTCCTATAAATTTTGTTGTTATTAAATTGATAGTTAAAAATTTCTATTGAGAATTTTTCAAATTCTTTTTTAGATTTAATATTTAAGATTTTACTTGGATTAATCACAGGTTAAATATAAATGAAAAAGAGCACTAAATTATTAATGTTCTTTAATTAGAATATTAAAAAATGTAATAATAGATATTCCATCATACTTAATATCATCTTTTTTATTTAGATCTAATTTTATAAGTTGGTATCTTTATGAATAATAACAAGACTGTGAATCCTGAAGATATTAAAATTTTACTTGTTGATGATGAACCAGATATTTTAGAAATAATCTCTTATTCTCTAAAAAATGCTGGGTATAATATTTATACTGCCACAAATGGATTTGAGGCAGTAGAGCAGGCATCTAAGATAGAGCCACATTTAATTATTTTGGATGTAATGATGCCTGAAATGGATGGAATTGAAGCTTGTGAGATCATAAGAAAAACTGAAAAAATTAAAAACACTTTAATTACTTTTCTTTCTGCCCGTGGAGAAGATTACAGTCAAATTGCAGGATTCAATGCTGGAGCAGATGATTATTTAACAAAACCAATCAAACCTAAAATTTTGTTAAGTAAGGTAAAATCCCTTCTTAGAAGAATATCAATAGATCAGGATGAAGTTATTGAGTTAGAAGACTTAATTATTGATAGGTCTAGCTATAAGGTTTCAATTAGTGGAAATGAATTAAATTTACCTAGAAAGGAATTTGAATTGCTATATTTGTTAGCATCCAGGCCAGGGAAAGTTTTCAAAAGAGAATATATTCTTGAATCTGTTTGGGGTAAAGATGTAATAGTTGGTGACAGGACAATAGATGTTCATATTAGAAAACTTAGAGAAAAAATAGGAGATACTTTTTTTAAAACTATTAAAGGCGTTGGATATAAATTTGTTATTTAATGTCTTTTAAAAACAAACAAAAAACCCCTTATAAATTTGCCTTGATTTCTGCAGGATTAATAGGCATTACAAGTTATTTGATTCTTTTATTATTTGCATCTACCTCTATAATTCCTTCAGTATTGATTTTTGCAATTTCTTTTTTAATAATCCAATATAGAATGCGAAACTTTTTATTTCAAAGGTTTAAGGAGTTATATCAAGATCTTGAAATGTTAGATTCACCAAAAATCACCAAATCTTCTGTTTCAACAGACATGAATTCTTTAATGGAAAAAATTGAAGAATTTGCAAAAGACAAAAAAATAGAAATTGAATCATTAAAGTCTCAAGAACAATACAGAAAAGAATTTATAGGAAATGTAGCACATGAACTTAAGACACCAATTTTTACAATTCAAGGATATATTTCAAATTTATTGGATGGAGCAATGGATGATAAAGCTCTTTTAGATAAATATTTAAAAAACACTGATAATAGTATTGAAAGACTAATTTATATCATTAAGGATCTAGATTTAATTACCCAATTAGAATCTTCAACTATGAACTTGAATATTTCCAGTTTTAATATAATAGATTTAATTAATAATGTTTTTGTTCAACTGGAAATTAAATCAAAAGAAAAAAACATAAAATTATTTTTTGACAAGAAATATGATGAAAAAATTTTAGTAGAAGCAGATAAGGTAAGAATTGAACAGGTAATAACTAATTTATTAGTTAATTCTATAAATTATGGCAGTAAAAATGGTAGTACTGAAGTTAGTATTAGTGTTTTGAAAGAAAAAAAGTTTATTGTTAGAATGACGGACAATGGAGAAGGTATTTCTAAAGAACATTTGCCTAGATTATTTGAGAGATTTTACAGAGTTGATGTTAGCAGAAGTAGAAGTCATGGTGGTTCTGGCTTAGGCCTTGCAATTGTTAAGCACATTATTGATGCTCACAATGAAAATATATTTGTCAATTCTGAACCTGGAGTTGGCAGTGAATTTTCTTTTACTCTACAAAAGTCTTTTTAATGATTTTAATTTTTAAATTCAAATAAAAATTGGGAAGTAAAAACAAATTAAAGAGATTTAAAGAAAACGAGGAGTTTAAGAATGTTTTTCAGCCTTCTAGGGAAGATTTAGTTTCCAATAATTTTAATTATAAAGGCAATTGGAATGAATTAGTTTTTAAAAACAACAATCCTATAGTAGTAGAGCTGGGCTGTGGTAAAGGAGAATATTCTGTAGGATTAGCAAAGATGTTTCCTAAAAAAAATTTTATCGGAATTGATATCAAAGGAGCTAGATTTTGGAAAGGTGCTAAAATTTCTTTAACAGAAAATATTAACAATGTGGTCTTTATCAGGGCACAAATCGAGTTAATAGAAAATATTTTTGATAAAAAGGAAGTAGATGAAATATGGATTACTTTTCCAGATCCCCAAATTAAATATAAGCGAAACAAACATAGACTAGTAAATATTGATTTTATTGACAGGTATAAAAATATTTTAATTAAGGATGGAAAAATAAATTTAAAAACTGACAGTGAGTTTTTACACGGCTATTTAATTGGATTAATTCAGGGATTAAATCATGAAATAATATATTCAAACCATGATATATACAATCGTTCGGGAGCTCCAATTGAAGCAACTTCAATTCAGACTTATTATGAAAGTCTATTTTTGAAAGAAGGAAAATCAATTACTTTTTTAAAATTTAAATTCAGCAATTAATAAATGAATAGTAAAAAAAAATCCTTTTTTGAGGGTGTATATGAAGTGGTAAAAAAAATTCCTTATGGTAAGGTTACAACATATGGCTTAATTGCAAATTATCTTGGAGCATTTAAAAGCGCTAGAATGGTTGGGTATGCATTGAATTCATCTCACAAATATTTAGATATCCCTGCCCATAGAGTAGTAAACCGTAATGGTCTTTTGACAGGAAGGCATCATTTTTCAGGCTCTTTGCTTATGCAGGAATTATTAGAAAATGAGGGTGCCATTGTAATTGAAAATAAAATTGAAAATTTTCATGATATGTTATGGGATCCATCAAGTAAAATTAAATAAAGAAATCGTATTATATTTGTATAAATAAAATCTCATGGAGTTATCAAAAAAATCTATTATTTCATTATTTGAAGGACCTAAATTCAATGAAATTAATATTACCAATGTGGTAATTTTTGATAATGAAATTATTATAGATATTACTATTAACAACCCAACACTTCAGGCTAGAAAAAAAGCAGAATCTTTAATTAAAGAAGTCATTTATGCCAGCATTAATGATAAAATAAGTTTAAAAATTAATACAAAGATTGAGAAACCAATTAATGATTCAAATCAAATTAAAGGGAAACCTATTGCTGGAATTAAGAATATAATTGCAATTGCATCTGGAAAAGGAGGTGTTGGAAAATCAACAGTAACTTCTAATATAGCAGTATCCCTAAATAAGATGGGATTTTCAGTAGGAATATTAGATGCTGATATATATGGTCCATCCATTCCAATTATGTTTGATGTTGCTAATTCTAGACCTCAAACTGTTAATATTGATGGAAAAAATAAAATGAAGCCAGTGGAGAGTTATGGAATTAAAATTTTATCTATAGGTTTTTTTACAAAGGCTGATCAAGCAGTCATATGGAGAGGCCCTATGGCATCAAAAGCATTGAATCAAATGATTTTTGATGCTGCTTGGGGAGAATTAGATTTTTTACTTATTGATTTGCCGCCTGGAACAGGAGATATACATCTTAGTATTCTACAGTCCTTGCCTGTAACAGGCTCTGTGATTGTTAGTACTCCTCAAAATATTGCTTTAGCTGATGCAAGAAAAGGTGTTGCAATGTTTAAACAAGAAAGTATTAATGTGCCTGTTTTGGGAATTATTGAAAACATGGCTTATTTTACTCCAGAAGAGCTTCCAAAAAATAAATATTATATCTTTGGCAAAGATGGTGCTAAAAATTTAGCAAGTGATTTAAATGTGTCATTTTTGGGAAGACTTCCTATAGTCCAAACTATTAGAGAAGCTTCTGATTTTGGACATCCAGTTGCTTTACAAGAGGAATCTATAATTTCTGATGCAATTCAAATAATCACAAGAAATATGATTTCAGAACTAGTAAAAAGGAATAAAGATTTGCCAGCATCAGAGGTATTAAAAATTACTACAATGGCAGGATGTTCTGCTGTAAATAAATAAAATATGAGTAAATCTAATTTAAAAGATAAAATTGAAATTGCATTAGAGGAAATTAGACCTTTTTTGAAAAATGATGGTGGAGATATTTCATTAATTGAAGTAAAAGGAAATAATGTAACAGTTAGACTTGAAGGAGCCTGTGTAGCTTGCTCTGTTAATCAAATGACTTTAAAAACAGGGGTTGAGATGACAATTAAAAAACATGCTCCTGAGATTGAGAATGTAATAAATATTGGATACTAATCTTTAAATAATGATTAAAACAGATTTAATTATTATTGGAGCAGGCCCAGTAGGGTTGTTTACAGTTTTTGAAGCAGGATTATTAAAATTAAGATGTCATATAATAGATATACTGCCAAATCCTGGAGGTCAGTGCTCTGAACTTTATCCCAAAAAACCAATTTATGACATCCCTGGTCATCCAGAAATATTAGCTGGAGATTTGATAGATAATTTATTAAAACAGTGCAGCCAATTTCAGCCTGGGTTTACACTTGGAGAAAGAGCAGATAAAATCAGCAAGAATTCAGATGGATTATTTACAGTAATTACTGATAAGGGAACTAAACATCAAGCACCAGTTGTTGTAATTGCTGGAGGTTTAGGCGGTTTTCAGCCAAGAAAGCCTAGTATAGAAAATATAGAATTATATGAAGAAAAAGGTGTTTCGTATTTTATTAAGGATCCATCAATTTATAAGAACAAAAATATATTGATTGCTGGAGGTGGAGATTCTGCTTTAGATTGGACAATAGAACTGGCAAATATTGCTTCAAACCTTACTTTAATTCATAGAAGAAATGAATTTAGAGGTGCTTTAGATTCTGTTGAAAAAGTACAGGAACTAAAAAATAAAAATAAAATCAAGCTAATAACTCCCGCAGAAGTTGTCTCCTTATTTGGAGATAAAAAATTAGAAGGAGTTGAAATTAAAGTTGATAATTCAGAAAATCTAATATTAGATGTTGATTATTTTATATCACTTTTTGGATTAACTCCAAAACTAGGACCCATTAATGATTGGGGATTAGAAATAGAAAAAAATTCAATAAAGGTTGATAATACATTAGATTATCAAACCAATATTCCAGGAATATTTGCAATAGGTGATATTAATACTTATCCAGGTAAATTAAAATTAATTCTATGTGGTTTTCATGAAGCTGCTATGATGTGCCAATCAGCATATAAAATAATTAATCCAGACAAAAAATTTGTATTAAAGTATACAACAGTTTCAGGGATTAGTGGTTTTGATGGATCAGTAAAAAAAGCTGCTGACCCACCAGTGAGAAAATCAATAGATTAAATTTTAAATTTATAATTAGAGAATTCACTTGAGTATGTCTCTATATCTATATCTGCCTTCATCTGTTCCCTTCTTTCACTCCAAGATTTATTTTTTTCATTAATGTTATCATAAATAGCATCCCATAACCCAATTCTTTTTTCAAGAGCAATTTTAGAGATCTCCTCAATTTCTTTCCATTTTAATGGATCATTATCTGCTAATTCATTAACCATTTGTAATGCCATAGGTCCATGTTCATCTTCATCTAATTCAATATGTCTTTTGAAGTAGTATATTAATTTAGAAATATCTTTGTTTGTAAAACTCTTTTGAAACTCATCTAAGATTTCATTAAACATGTTTGGAATTAAATTTTCTCTTCCAAATGTAAAAATAGCTGCTATTTTGTGAGGTTTTCCTTCTTTAATTATTGAAAAAGTAAATTTCAAAAAGTCTTTAATATTCGGATGAATATTTAAATCATTTATTTCATTATCAATATCATTTGATAATGATAATTGAGCTATATATTGTTCAATTGGTTTAGTTTCTGCTCCTATGTCCTTCATTGCATCAATATATAACTCATAATGACTTTTTCTTTTTCCATCTTGACTTATATCAGTTTCTTCAGCTGTAACAATTTCATTTATTAAATATGCTATTTCAGAATTATTATTTGGCATCCATGGAACTTTGGTGCAAGTCAATTGATTTTGAAGTGCTTTTAACAATGACATAAAATCCCACACGGCAAATACATGATTTGATGTAAAGATTTGTAGATCTTCTATTGATTTAATCTCTGTATAAAGTTTGTGATTTAGTAATTTTTCTCTTGGCTCTTTAATATAGTCTCGAATTCTCTCTATATTCATAACCTACTTAAAAGCATTTATTCCAGTTATATCCATTCCTGTAATTAATAAATGAATGTCATGTGTACCTTCATAGGTAATTACACTTTCAAGATTCATCATATGTCTCATAATTGAATAATCTCCTGTAATTCCCATTCCACCAAGAATTTGTCTGGATTCTCTAGCAATTTTGATCGCCATTTCAACATTATTTCTTTTAGCCATTGATATTTGTGCTGAACTAGCTCTATCTTCATTTTTTAACATACCAAGTCTCCAAGCTAAAAGTTGAGCTTTAGTAATTTCAGTTATCATTTCAGCCAGCTTTTTTTGTTGTAATTGAAATCCAGCAATAGGTTTGCCAAATTGAACTCTTTCTTTACTATACCTAAGAGCAGTATCGTAGCAGTCCATTGCAGCTCCAATTGCACCCCACGCAATGCCATACCTTGCTGAATCTAAACAACCTAAAGGAGCGCCTAGTCCAGATTTGTTAGGAAGTAAATTTTCTTTGGGCACTTTAACATCATTAAAAATTAATTCTCCAGTTGCACTTGCTCTTAAAGACCACTTGTTATGGGTTTCAGGAGTACTAAATCCTTCCATACCTCTTTCAACAATAAGCCCATGAATTCTATCTTCTTCATTTTTTGCCCATACTATTGCTATATCTGCAAATGGAGAGTTTGAAATCCATAGTTTTGCCCCATTCAATAAAAAATGATCCCCCATATCTTTATAATGAGTAATCATGCCTCCAGGATTTGAACCGTGATCAGGTTCAGTTAAGCCAAAGCAACCCATAAACTCACCAGATGCTAATTTTGGAAGGTACTTTTTCTTTTGATCTTCACTTCCATACTTCCATATTGGAAACATAACAAGTGATGATTGGACAGATGCAGTTGATCTAATTCCTGAATCACCTCTTTCAATTTCTTGCATTATTAAACCATATGAAATTTGATCGAGCCCAGAGCCACCATATTCTTCTGGAATATATGGGCCAAATGCACCTATATCTGCTAGACCTCTAACTAATTGATCTGGGAACTTTGCATTTTGCGCATATTCTTCAATTATTGGCGAAACAGATTTTTTTACCCATTCACGAGCAGAATCTCTAATTAATTTGTGTTCCTCAGTTAATAATTCATCTATGTTATAATAGTCTGGAGCTTGAAATATATCTTGTTTCATATTACAAATATTATGCAATGCAAATTTAGTTAATGCTTAGTTAAGTTTAAATATTTTTTATAATAAAATTATTCAAACAATTATTTCTTATTAATAAAATTAGAAATTAAATTATGGAAATGATGAACTCCTTTTTCTTTAGTTGGAGATAAAATGATGAATTTACTCCTTTTTGAACATTTTGAACCACATATTCATCCTCCATTTCAACTTTATCTAAATCCCCGCTAGCACCCATATTTAATTTAGATTTATCAAAGACATATGATCTGAAAATAATTTTTGTATGAGAAATGGCTTGAGGTTTAACTAGATTAACTGATATTCCCCAAGGATAAATATTTAACATTAGATTTGGAAAAACCCAATAATAATATGCAGCTATTTTCTTTCCACTATCTATATGGTCTTTGGGAAAGGAAAAACAATCTTCATCTCCAGATGCATAGCCAATTTGAAGATTAAAATAATCATAGATTTCTGTATCATAATTTTCATAATCTAGAACTTCATTTAAATCTTTATGTACAAATGGTACATGGAATCCTTCAAGATAATTATCACAATATAAAGCCCAATGCGCATCTATTTCATAATTTTTTGAGAGTGATTCTTGAAGTAGCAATTTATTAAGTGGTAGGAATCCGATTCTATCTTCAATTTGATTTAAGACATCATTTAAATCAAATGATGGATTTAAACCAACAAAAAGCAATCCATGCCAGTTGATTAATGGAAATCTATGAAGATTATCACATTCTCTAGGAAAATTTAATGTTTTATCAAATTCTGGCATATATTCAAACTTACCTTCATTATTAAATCTTCTTCCATGATATTTACATATTATTTTTTTGGCTGTGACAGGTTCATCAATTAAAATATTACCTCTATGTGAACATACATTGCTTATACAATTGATTTTTTTATCTTCTGACCTAGTTAATAATATTGGTTCTGTAAGATAGTTTTCTAAAAGGGTTATTGGGTAGACAGAGTTTTTATTAATAACATTTTCATCACCAATCCATTGCCAGGATTTTAAAAATAATTTATCTTTTAAAAGTTCAAAAGTCTCAGAATTTTTATAAAATGATGCAGGCAATGTCTCAGCCTTTGTAATATCAGAATCTATAAAAATTTTATTCATAATTAATTTAAATATAAGTCAATTAGTCCATTTGGAGCAGTTATATGTATTGTTTTATTTTTCCTGTTTATCATTTGAATTATATTATCATTAACAGGGATTAAAATTTCTTTTCCAGTATTTTTAACAATAAAAATGCTTTGTGATGTTTTGTCTTCCACTTTTACAACTAGTCCAATATTTCCATGATTTGCATCCACTACATTGTAGCCTATAATCTCATGATAATAGAATTTTTTCCCTTTTAATTTAGGTAAATTATCTAATGGTAAATAAACTTCTTTATTAATTATAAAAAGGGCTTCCTCTTCAGAATTAATATCTTCGAACTTTACTCTTAATGTAGATTTTTTTTGAGATTTAGATTTTTCAATAAAGTAGGGGATAAGCCTTCCATTTATATTTATAAATACTGATTTTAAATTCTTATATATTTCAGGTTCATCAGTATCTAAACTAATTATAAGCTCACCCTTAAAGCTATACCTCTTTGTAATTTTTCCTAAATAAAAACAATCTTTTAATTCCATAGCTTTTGGCTACAATAAAATGTTTGTAGGAATAAATTTATAAATTAATTTGTAGAATTAATTATTCTTCTTTAGCTGTGTCTTCTTCAGCAGGAGCCTCTTCAGCAGGAGCTTCTTCAGCAGGAGCCTCTTCAGCAGGTGCTTCTTCAGCAGGTGCTTCTTCAGCAGGT
>Ga0208764_10001720_pt1 | contig 13999 bp, 14 predicted proteins | sample ETNtaG_18_FD_185762 | JGI IMG/M metagenome (GOLD analysis project Ga0208764, IMG submission 185762) | Marine microbial and viral communities from oxygen minimum zone, Eastern Pacific Ocean - ETNP201302SV91 (SPAdes) (version 2) | ecosystem: Environmental > Aquatic > Marine > Oceanic ... | reverse complement strand
ATCAGGATTTGAGCCAGATCAAAAAACATTATCACTTGCATCAGACAATGTTGAGTTGTGTGACTTACCAGGTAAAGCCGTAGAAGATTGCGATTTAGTTACAACTGATGTTTGGGCAAGCATGGGTGATGAAAGTGATATTGAAAAAAGAAAACAATTATTTAAAGGATTTCAAATAAATAAACATCTTTTTGAAAAAGCCAAACAAAACGCTATTTTTATGCATTGTTTGCCAGCACATCGTGGAGAAGAGGTAGAGTCAGAAGTGATAGATGGACCAAGAAGCAGAGTGTGGCAACAAGCTCAAAATAGATTATTTACAAGCCAAGCATTAATTGAATTTTTATTAACAGAATCAGAATAACTATTTTAATGGCTATTATTGAGTTTTTGTACTAATTGTATTTTTTCATTAGTGTCATCGCTTTCGATAATTTTTTTTGTAGTTGCTTTAAGTTCTGACAAGTTTGAATTAATAATTATATTTTTTATTTCTGGTATAGCGCTGGGATGCATACTAAAAGATTTAAGCCCTAAACCCAATAAAAGTTTAGTATAATTTATATCGCCAGCCATTTCTCCGCATAGCGCTACAGGTATATTATTTTTTACACCTGCATCTATCACCGTTTTAATAAGACTCAATACAGCTGAGTTTAATGGATTATATAGATAGTTAACTTCATCATCGACCCTGTCTATTGCTAAAGTATATTGAACTAAATCATTAGTTCCAATAGAAAAAAAATCAACATGATTTGCAAATTTATTTGCTAGAATAGCACACGATGGAACTTCGACCATAATCCCAATTTCAACTTTTTTATTAAATTTAATCTTTTTTTCTAAGAGCTCATCTTTTGTTTTATTTATTAAACTAAAAGTTTTTTTTATTTCTGAAAAAGTTGTAATCATTGGCAACATTATTTTCACATTACCAAAAACACCAGCTCTAAGAATAGCTTTTATTTGATTTATAAAAATTGATTGATTATTTAAACTATACCTAATTCCTCTTAATCCTAAAGCTGGATTTCTTGCAATTGCACCAGTTTTAATATTTTCTGGTATTTCTTTATCAGAACCAATATCTAATGTCCTAAAAATTACTGGTTTTCCATCCATTTTTTCAACAATTTTTTTATACGCAGAATACTGTTCTGATTCTGATGGAAAATCTTTTCTATCAGTATACAAATATTCAGTCCTAAACAAACCAATACCATCAATATTTTTTTTACTAATAATTTTTAATTCCTGAGGCAGTTCTAAATTAGCCATTATTTCTATTTTTTCTTTATCAAGAGTTATATTTTTCTTTTGTAAAATATTAGACAATATTTTTTTATTTTGAATAAATTTTTCTTGTAATTTTGTATAATGATTTTTACATTGTTTATCAGGGTTTATAATAATCAAACCTTCATTTCCATCCAGAACTAATACATCATCATTTTTGAATAAAGATAGCGCATGTTTTACACTAACAACAGATGGAAGTTCTAAACTTCTTGTCAAAATCGAACTATGGGAAGATCTGCCACCAAATTCTGATATCAGACCTATACATTGAGATTCATGCGCTAATAAAACATCTGCTGGACTTAAATCATCAGTAACAACAATGTAGTTACTCATATTTGCAAATGTTTGTTTTGATTTACTTTTTTTATTATGTAAATTTTTTAAAATCATTTTTACGACATGACTTACATCCTCAATTCTTTGTTTAATATAATCATCTTCCATATCATCAAAGGAAGATTTTATCGACAAATATTCGTCATATAATGACCATTCAGATGAATATAATTTAGATGATATTTTATTTTTAACATTTAAAATAAACTCATCATCTTTAATTAAAAGAATATGGGTATCAAGAAATAAACCTATATTTTTTTTTATAGAAGGACTAATGTTTCTCTTAATTTTTTTTAAATCTACTAAGGTGGTTTTAAGTGCTTTTTCTAGTCTATTTAATTCTTTATTTATGTCTTTTTTTTCAATTTTTTGTTTTTCAACAATATTTTGACCATGCTCTAATACACGACACTTTCCTATAGCTATCCCTTTTGATACAGGCAACCCTCTTATGATTATTGGAGCATTATTCTTCATCAAATTTCTCATCAAATAATTTTTCTAGATTTTTTATAGCTAAACTCTCATCTTTACCAGATGCTGAAATTAATATTTCTGTCCCTTTTGGAGCTGCTAACATTAGGATTTTCATAATACTTTTTGCGTCAGCAATTTTAGAACCATTAATTATTTTTATTTTAGAATTATATTTATTAGTTAAAGTTACAATTTTTGCAGCTGCGCGAGCATGTAACCCAAGTTTATTTTTTATAATTATTTTTTTTTCTTTCATAATCTATTTCCATAACACCATCTTTACCGCCTTCTATAGCTTTTTCAGTAAGTTTTTTTAAAGGTAAGTTAGGGTAATTAAAAATATGGAGTAGCATTGATAAATTTATCCCAGATACAACATTTACATTTTTGTCATTACAAAAATTTTTAGCAATATTACTGGGTGTTGAGCCAAACATATCCGTTAAAATTAAAACACCTTTTCCTTTATTCAACACTTTTACATATTGTTTTGCTAAATTACTTATATCTATTGGCTTATCATAATGATCAATTGACAATAATTCTGTTCGCATTGGTACAGAGCCATAGGTGGATTTTGCAGCAAGTAATAACTGAAATCCTATGTCATTATGAGTTAAAAGCAACAATCCTACATTCATTTAATATCTCTATGTTTTATTAGGATATTATTATACTTTTGCATAAGTTGTCTATACACCTTTTCAACCATGTAAACCGACCTATGCTGTCCTCCCGTACAACCTATAGATATAGTCATATAGTGTCTATCATTTTTAATAAATTTTGGAATCCATTTGTTTAAAAATGAAATTATACTTTTTTCCATCACCATAGTAGATTCATCAGATTCTATAAATTTTATAACATCCATATTCTTGCCGGATAATAATCTTAAATTTTTTTGCCAAAAAGGATTTTTTAAACATCTGACATCAAATACAAAGTCACTATTATTGGGGATATTATTTTTATACCCAAAAGATTGCAGCTGAATCAGTATATCTGTTCTATTTTTAATAAATTTAACGCTATTAATTATTTCTTTTTTTAATTCACTGGGCAATAGATCATCAGTATCTATTATTAAGCTTGCATTTTCTTTTAAGTTTTGCATTAATTCAGACTCTTTATTTAAAGCAGACTGTAAGTCTAGTTTATTATTTGCAAGTGGATGTAATCTTCTTGTAGCATTAAACCTTGATATAAGAGTTTTTGATGATGAATGAAGAAATATTGTAGAGTTTTTTATTTTTATTTTTTTCAAACTTTCATATAATTTTTCAATTGACTCCTTTGGATTTTCATCCATTTTTATAGATCTAATATCTATACTGATTGCAATTTTACTATAAATATTTTCTTTTGATTTATATATAGAGGATATTAAATTGATAATCATAATAGGTGATAAATTATCAATGCAGAAAAAACCTAAATCTTCTAGCGCTTTAATAGCAACACTTTTTCCAGATCCAGATAAACCAGATAATAATACTATATTGTTATCATTTTCTTCCACAAACAAATCTATTATTTAAAACTTTCCATAATTGAAAGTATATCTTTTGAATTTTTTGCTTCTCTAACTTCAAGTCTAAAAGCTTTATTTTCAAGAAGCTCTGAAATCTTAGCTAATAACTTAATATGAAGATCATTTTTTTCATCTGGCACTATCAAGGAAATAATTAAATCAACTTTTTCTCCGTCTATAGCCTCAAAGTTTATAGGAGTTGCAAGTTGAATGATGAGTATTTTTGGTTCTTTTAAATTAGGTATTCTAGCATGAGGTATCGCAATTCCATTGCCAAATGCCGTAGTTCCTAATTTTTCTCTTTCATATAATTTTTCAAAAATTAAATCTTTATCTTTAATATTTCCATTAGACATCTCATGGCTTATATTTTCTAAGACATTTTTTTTGCTTTTAGATTTAAAGTCTATCAGTATAGATGCTTCATCAATAAATTGAGTTATATCCATAATCATTTTTTTCTGTTTTTTGACGAAGGAATAGATAATGTCTCTCGATATTTAGTAACTGTTCTTCTGGCTACCTTTATTCCATTATTTGATAAATTATCTGCTATCTGTAAATCACTTAGTGGATTCCTGGCATCTTCATTAGATATTATTTTCTTTAACATTGATTTAATTGTTGTTGATGAAATCATTTGCCCAAAATCAGTTTTTAATTCTGAAGAGAAAAAATATTTCATTTCAAATACGCCCCTAGGGGTTTGAACATATTTATTATTAGTACATCTAGAAACAGTAGACTCATGAACATTTATTTCTTTAGCTATATCTTTTAAAATCAATGGAATCATTGCAATATCTCCTTGGCTTAAAAAATTAATTTGTTTGCTGAATATTGTTTTTGCCACTTTTAAAATTGTTATATTTCGATTTTGTAGTGCTTTAAGAAAAAATTTAGCATCTTGTAAATTTGTCTTAACATATTCTACATCCTTTTTATTTGATATATCTTTCATTAGGTTTTGATAAACTTTATTTATCCTAATTTTTGGATTTATTTCAGGATTAAGCTCAGTTATCCATTTACCATCTTTTTTTGTAATAATTACATCTGGAATTATATGCTCTTGCTGCAATAAATCAGATCTAATATTTCCTGGTCTAGGATTAAGTGATTTTATTAATTCTGTAACATCTCTATTTTTTCCATCTGTTTTCTCAAATATTGAAATAAAATCGTGAAAACTGGCTAAAGTAGGATTCATATCATCCTCTAATTTATTAATTATGTTTTTAGCTTTTAGATACGAAGGGTTTTTTTGATGATAGTGTTCAAGTTGAATTAATAAGCAATTTTTTAAAGAGGTTGCACCTATTCCAATTGGGTCTAAATGCTGTATTTTATGCAAGACAGCAAAAATTTCTTGAAAAGTTATTTCTAGATTTTTCCTCAATAGAAGAAATAAATCCTCTATATTTTCTGTAAAAAACCCAGCATCATTTATATAATCTATTATATTATATGCAATAAACTGATCATTTGAATTCATTGAAGATAATCTTACTTGCCACATGAGATAATCTCGCAATGATTGTGGTTTACTAGATAGTTGCTCAAAAGCATCTATTTGTTTAGCATTACTTTCGTCATTATTATGAATAGAAGATAAGGTTGGTACTTCAGATGTAATTTCTGTTAACTCAGAAGAGTTCTCATTCTCAAGAAATGGGTTTGTAAGTATTTTTTCGTCTATTTCTTTTTGTAAATCTAATGAATTTAATTGTAGCAACTTTATTGCTAATTGAATCTGGAGAGTCATTGCTAGTTTATTGCTTAGAGAGAGATTTTGTTTGAATTTAATATTCATAATTTAAAACCATCACCTAGATATACATTTTGAACAATCTTGTTTTTAATAATTGAAGATGGTTTTCCAAAAGCTATAGATTTACCATCACTTAAAATATATGCTTCATTGCATACTTTTAGTGTTTCTCTTACGTTATGATCTGTAATAAGCACTCCAATATCCGAATCTATCAATGTTTTTATTATTTTCTGTATTTCTATAACTGACAGAGGGTCAATTCCCGCAAAAGGCTCATCTAATAGTAGGAATTTTGGCTCTATTGCAAGAGCTCTAGCTATTTCAACACGTCTTCTTTCCCCTCCAGATAAGCTTGCTCCCATGTTATTTAATATATTTTCAATTTGTAATTTTTGCACTAATTCATCAAATTTTTTCATTCTAATATTATTATCAATTTGTTTTCGTGTTTCTAATATTGCCATTATATTTTCTTGCACTGTTAAATTTCTAAAAATCGATGCTTCTTGTGGAAGGTAACTTATTCCTAAGTCGGACCTCATATGCATTGGAAGATTAGTAATTTCCTCATCATTAATCATAATCATGCCATCATCACATCTAATCAAACCAACAAGCATATAAAATGTTGTTGTTTTTCCAGCTCCATTTGGACCTAATAAACCGAGCACTTTTTTAGTTGTTAACGTTATACTTACATCATTGACAACAATTTTGTCATTATATTTTTTTAATAAGTTTTGACAGATTAATTTTGACATTATATTTCTAATTAGTTTTTTTAGTTTTAAGTATAGTTTTAACTCTTTCTTTTATATTTGATTTATCATTAGTTTCTTTCATTAATAAAATCCATGTTCTTTTTTTAAGATTATATATCATTTCTTCGCCTTCTAGTTGTTCGCTTCCTTTATCAGTATAGGAAATCCTTTTAGCTTTTGATAAAATTTTAATATGACCACTTTTTAAATCAGCAATTACACCTTCTCCTGTTGTTGTCGAATCAGGAGTAATTATTGTAGCAAATTTTTCCGTTTCTATTATTTCTTTATTTGGGTATATTATTGCGGCAGACGTTTTAATTTGAGCCTCGTTATTATTATTGTTATCAAATTTATCAAATATTACATTTCCAGTTAAGTAAATAGACTTAAAGAATGAATCAGGGTCTAATGCATGCTCTGCGGTAACAGTCCAAGATTCTGTTGCTGTCGATTGTATTTCCATTTTAGGATTCCAGACCTCAGATCTTGGATTATTAGGAAATTTTTCTAGCCTATCTCCATCAAGAGTCCAATATAATTTCCCATTTTTATCTGTTTCTGTCATAACAAAATTATTTAAATAATGATTAGAAACAGTAGAATTTTTATCTAAGGTATTATGATTAAGCGCATTATATAATGTGTATTCAATAATAATTAATACAAAAGAAACAAATATTATTAATAAGATATTTTTATCTATTATTGGTTTAACTTTATCTATTATTGGTTTAACTTTATTGATTATTAGTTTAATTTTTAAATTATTTTTTAACATTTTATTTTTTTGCTAAAACAATCAAATCGCAAACATCTCTAACCGCACCATGTCCGCCTTTTCTTGATGTAACCCAATGAGCATGGTTAGATAAATTATTATAATTAGCGTTTGGAACAGTTATGGCTAAACCAACCTTCTGCATGAGCGATATATCTACAATATCATCTCCTACAAAACATACCTCTTCTAAATTAAATTCTTTACTAAAATTATCATTGAACTCCTTAAGCTTATCCTTTGAGTTTTGAATAATTTTTTTAAAACCTAATTCATTTCCTCTGTGTTCTACGGCCTTTGAATATCTTCCACTAATTACAACTATTTCAACACCAAGATTTTTGATGAGAACTAATCCATGTCCATCTTGAGCATAAAATCTTTTCGACTCACTGCCATTTTCAGAAATATAAATACCTCCATCGGTCAGAACTCCATCAACATCTAAAGCTAATAACTTTATGTTTTTAGCTTTTTTTATAATTACTTCATCAATTGAGTTCATATAGTTTATATAATCTTGATATATCATTACTCTATACCTGACTTAAGTATTTGATTAAGAGTTAAAAGGCCAGCCAAAGTTTTATTTTTATTTTTAACTATTAAACATGTTACTTCTCTCTCTTCCATGATATTAAGAGCCTCTGCAGCAAGAATATCAGTTGTTATAGTAATTGGATTTTTACTCATAACTTCTTTCAGAATTAAATTTTTTATATTATCAAATTTTTTTAATGTTCTTCTTAAATCTCCATCAGTAAATATGCCACTAACTTTTTTATCTTTATTTAGAGCTATTACAACCCCATAATTGTATTTACTAATTACATTGATAGCTGTGGTTAGTTTTGACATTTCATTAGAAACTGGCATTTTTGTTTTAAACATTATATCAATAGATTTTTTCAATAATCTTTTTCCTAAGGTTCCCTGGGGATGAGATTTTGCAAAATCTTTTGATGTAAAACCTCTGCATTCTAATAGCGTTACAGCTAGAGCATCAGATATACCGATTGCAGTTATAACGCTAGATGTAGGAGTAAGATTTAATGGGCATGCTTCAATGTTTACACCAGAATCTATTACAATGTTTGAAGCTTTTGATAATGATGACAGCTTAGAGCCTGTAATTGCTATAATAGGAATTTTTAATAATTTCAACAAAGGAATTATAAGCATTAATTCTTTAGTTTCTCCTGAATTTGAATAAAAAATAACTATATCATTTTTAGTTATTACACCCATATCTCCATGCAATGCATCGGCCGCATGTAAAAATATTGATGGAGTGCCTGTACTCGATAGAGTAGCAGCTGCTTTAGCAGCTATATGACCAGATTTGCCTAACCCTATTGTTACAACTTTTCCTTTACAAGATAAAATTACATCACATGCTTTTTCAAATTCTTTGTTTATTTTATCCGCAATTCTTATCAAAGATTTGCCTTCAGATTTTATAACCTTTTTAGCTATTAGAATTTTATTTATTGTTTTCATACATTAAACCTATATAAATTTATTTGATAAATAACAAAAGATGTTAAAAGTATTATGCTCATACTTTTCACAAAGTAGCTATTATAATTTTTAGCAACAAGAATCAATGCCACCGTTGTCACAGATATCATAACGATGTCTCTTATGACATCTTTTCTTTCTAAAAGTTCTGATGAAGAAGTATTTAAGAAACCTTCTATTATCCCAATTAACCCTATTACAATTACAATATTGAATATGTTTGATCCCAAGATATTGCCCATTATAAAATCCATATTCTTTTTTCTTATCGACTCTATGCTTGCTGCTAATTCAGGTAAGCTCGAACCAATGGCAGTTATAGATAATCCTATTACATAGTTTGATACACCTATATAGCTTGCAAACTCACGAGCACTTATTAAAAAGAATTCAGTGCCTGTTAGTAATATACCAAGACTTGCAATCAATAATAATAAAAGAAAATAAACGTTATCATTATTGGCTTTTATATATTTCTTCTCTTGTTTGTTTAAATATTTTGTATTAAAACCAATAAAGATTATTAAAATAGCTATCAGTATAAGTGATTCATAAACATATATTTTGCTGTCCCATAAAATAGGAATAAGAATAATAATATATAAAAAAAGAAGCGTGGAAAAAGATATTATTTCCTTGCTAAGGATTAAATTTGTATTATTCTGATTTATTTTTACAAATAACAAACTGAGCGCAAATACAAATGCTATATTTGCTATATTTGAACCTAAAGCATTACCTACTGCAATATTTGATTCATTATTAATTGTTGTTAATATTGTGACAAATATTTCAGGACTTGATGTAGCTAATCCTATAAATATAAAACTTGATATAAAATGAGAGATGTTGAGTTTAGATGATAACCGTTCCGTATAATTAACTAATAAATTTGCACCCAAACCTATTAATATAATACCAAGAAGAAATTGAAAAAAAATAAAGCTAGACATAAAAAAAACTTATATGAAGTTTAATAGTCCACCTCTTGAACATCTATTTCAAATTCTTCAGTATTCTTACCATCATTAACCAGAGAATCTCTTCTTTGCAAATACGACTCTCTTATAAATATATATTTGTCCTTAGCAGCTGCATCTAAAATTTTTGTTGCTCTAAGTAGTCTTGCACGCGTGTCTACAGTATCAATTACTTGCAAGCCTTGTTTTTCTTCATGATGCAGTTGTTCAACAGGAGACATTTCATAGTCTACAATAAGACTAGGTCCATCTCTAAAGGATGAAGGACCTAAAAAAGGTAAAACTAAATAAGGACCATTAGGTATTCCCCAAAAACCTAAAGTTTGCCCAAAATCCTCTTTATTTTTTTTCAGACCGATGGGAGTTGCTACATCAAATATACCAAAAATACCTAACGTGCTATTTATAGCAAATCTTGCTGTATCATGACCTGCTTGACTAAACTTTAATTGCAGAAGATCATTAGCAATTGTATTAATTTCACCAATATTACCAAAAAAATTTGCAATACCTGCCTCAACAGGGTCTGGGGTAATATATTTATAGCCTTTGGCAGCTGGTTTTAAGATAGTTTCATCAACCACCTCATTAAATTCAAATATTACTCTATTTATAGGCTCTAACGGATCATTCTCTTCTGCATGCGTGTTTGCGGGAATTAGGAAAAAAATAAACACAACAACAGCCAGGAATATAAAGCTTATATTGTTTTCAGAGTATGTGAGTCTAGCATTTGCCATAATAGTATTTTTTTTCGTAGATAATTCTTATATTATACATAAAAGAATGAAGATTTTTAAACACATAATAGGCTTTTTGTTAATACTACCATTATTATCATTTGGCTCTACAGCTACAACCCCTGATGGTTTTTTAAAGGATAGCGTCCAAGAGGTATCACTGTTCATTACTAAAAACAAAGAACAATTAGATGAAGATGATGCTTTTCTTGTAAAGAAAATGAATGATCTTGTAATACCAAAGCTGGATATTGTGTTTATGTCTAAACTTATCCTAGGAAAAAAGAACTGGATATCAAGCAATAAAAATCAAAAAGAACAATTTCAAAAAGCATTTAAAGGATTGATGGTGAGAACATATATGAAATCTTTGAGTACATTTGATGGGGAAAAAATAAAGTTTTTACCATATATTCCAGGGAAAAAGCCAAATTTTGCAAAAGTAAAATCTGTGTATTTGCTTTCAGAAGGAGAATTGCCAGTAAATTATAGATTAATACTAAATAACTCTAAAGAATGGAAGGTTTTTGATATTATAATTGATGGAGTTAGCTTATTAAAAAACTATAGATCAGATTTTAGAGCCCATATTAACAGCCATGGCATCGATTCACTCATAGAGGAATTAAGCTCAAAAGCAAAGCCCAATTAAAATGGCTTGAAGCTCAAGATGAGTTTTGGAAGCAAGGTTAATACCGCGAGCAAGGCTATCATCATTGCAAGACCGGTTAATAATCCAAATATAATAGTTGGGATAAAGTTAGATAATACTAAAATTGAAAAACCAAATATAATTGTAATGCTTGTAAAAAATATTGCCCTTCCAATACTATCATGAGAATTATATAAAGCTTTTTTATAATCTTTAGTTAAGTAAAATTCTTCACGAAATCTGTATATATAATGTATGCTATTATCAACCGCTATACCGATTGTTATGGCAGCAATTGTAATTGTCATCATATCTAATGGCAAATTAATCAAACCCATTAAACCTAATACAAAGGTTGCTGCGAGTAAATTTGGAATGATTCCAATAAATGATAGCAAAGCTGATTTAAATAGAATCATAAACATAAAAGTTATACCTAACATTACAAACCCTAAAGACAAAATTTGTGATTCAAACAAACTTTGGAGCATATTATTGTATAATATAAGTATACCAGTTAAGAAATATGACTCTTTTTCAAAACCTAACTTATGTTCCATGTCGTAATCAATTTTCTTAATCAGCTCGTTTCTTCTTAAATCATCTTTTGAATCCAAAATCCTAACACTTATTCGTGCTTCATTTTTTTTAATTGAAACATATGGATTCACAGCCATGTCTTTAATCTCATCAGGGGCTCTTTTATATAATAAAGCCATCTCTAAACTATCAAGCTTATTATTATCATTAATTTTTTCAGCAACTCGTATAGTGGAAGCTAGTGATAGGACTTTTCCAATTTCAGGTAAATTGTTTAAGTAATCATGAACCAATTTTATTTTATCTATTTTTCTAACTGTAAACCACTCAGAATCTGTCGGCTCTTCATCATCAAGTAAGTCAGCTCCAAAATCATCTTCTTCAATAAAATCTTCTGGTTTTTCTTTAAACTTAATTATTACATCCAAAGGAGTTGTGCCACCTAATTTGTCATCAATTTGCTTCATCCCTTTATAAATTTCTGTATTACTTTTAAAATAATTTATAAAACTGTTTTCTACTCTTAGTTGTGAAATCCCAAATAGCGTTATCAGTAAAAGAGATATGCTAAGAATAATAACGTGGTGGCCGTTATTAATAGTAAAGTTTGCAAGATTTTTTGTAACTAGAAACTCTTTGTTTTCATTTTTATTTTGTGTTATTTCTTTTTGTAATAAACATAAAATACAAGGCAAAAGCAAAAAAGAAGTTAGAAAAGTAACACTCAAGCCTAATACCATCATATATCCAAAATCTATGACAGGCTTAATATCACTAAATACCAATGACGCAAAAGCAACTATGGTTGTTAAGCCTGTATAAAGGCAAGGCCACACCATTTTTTCTGTTGTAAGACAGACTAACTTATATTGGGTATCGTGTGAAAGTTGACATAATTGTCTATAACGCACTATAAGATGTATATTCATCGAAAGAGTTAAAATTAACATGAGAGATATAAAATTAGAAGATATTACAGTTACTTGCCAATTCATTAATCCCAATAAACCTATCATAATAGTAACCGCATAAGCACAGCTTAATAGAGGTAGGATTACCCATTTTAAATTCCTAAAAATTATTATTAAAGTTGCAACAATAAATATAAAAACACCAATGCCAAAATTAATCAGATCATTTTTTACATACCCAATCATGTCATCTGAAATCATTGGAATCCCTCCCATTCTAATTTCTATATTATGGTTATTTTCAAAATTAGATTTAATTGTCCTTATTTTTATTAACATATTATGCATATTCTCATCATGCATATATTTTATTTGTGCATATTCTTTTTTTATTTTTTCCAAGTCCATTAATTCTTCTGCAGATATTTTATGTTGAGATTCTTTAGTAATTAGCTGTGTTTTTATTTTGTTTAAATTTATTAATTCTTTATTATTTTTAAATGTAATTTGTAAAGCAGTTGTTTTCCCATCTTCACTAATAACTAAATTTTTGTAAATAGGACTGCTTAAAATCTCTTTTTTAGCTTTTTTAGCATCAACTTCTTTTGATAATATATTTGGCACATTATTAACTAACTCAACAATAGGAATATTGGAACTTTCAACTAAAGGGATGTCTGTGATTGATATAATTGAATTTACTCCATTAACTTTAAGTAACTTAGATTTTAATTTTTGTATTAAATCTAAATGTTTAGAATCAAACACTGATCCAATTTTAGGAGTGTATGTTAAAACCACAAATTCTTTTGTTTCATAGCGTTCTACAGTATTTCTATATACTATTAAATCTTCGTCATTTTCTAGTATTAGAGAGTCTGCTGAGGCATCGAGCTTAAAGTTAGTTATAAATAGTGACATTATAGCTAGCACTACTATTAAAGATATAATGACCTTTTTCGGATTATGCAATATTTGATTGAAATATAACTTTGAAATAATTTTATTCATGGCATTATTCTCTATAAGATTTTAGAATATCGAATCATAGAAGTATTTAAAAGACAAATATGGATAAATTAATAATTAAAGGTATGAACCCCATAAATGGTGAGGTGTCAGTGTCGGGAGCAAAAAATGCTGTCTTACCAATGCTATGTGCTTCTGTAATGGCATCAGATGGCTGTGTTACTATAAAAAACGTTCCGCACCTTCATGACGTCACCACCACTGTTAGATTACTTAGCCAAATGGGAGTAACTGTAACTATGGATGAGCAAATGAATATCGAACTTGATTCATCTACCATGAATAATTTCTATGCACCATATGATTTGGTTAAAACTATGAGAGCGTCTATATTAGTTTTGGGACCTTTATTAACTAGATTTGGATTAGCTAAGGTTTCTTTACCCGGAGGTTGTGCAATTGGAACCAGGCCAGTTGAAATGCATCTTGACGCCCTCGCTAAAATGGGTGCAGATATTGATATAAGCAATGGATATATAAGTGCTAGCTGCAAAAAACTAATTGGAGCAAACATTGTTTTCCCTCAAACCACAGTTACGGGTACTGAGAACTTATTAATGGCATCAACTCTTGCAAAAGGAAAGACCACTATATCTAATGCAGCTAAAGAACCTGAAGTTGTAGATTTAGCTAATTTTTTAAACCTTATGGGAGC
>Ga0208764_10001716_pt1 | contig 14019 bp, 11 predicted proteins | sample ETNtaG_18_FD_185762 | JGI IMG/M metagenome (GOLD analysis project Ga0208764, IMG submission 185762) | Marine microbial and viral communities from oxygen minimum zone, Eastern Pacific Ocean - ETNP201302SV91 (SPAdes) (version 2) | ecosystem: Environmental > Aquatic > Marine > Oceanic ... | reverse complement strand
TACTTTTCCTATCATATCTCCTATAGAATCCCACTTAGATTTTTCTATCCACTTATTCAAAGAATCAACCATATTCTCACCAATCCCTGGATTCCTATAATTTGCTGTGCCAACCTGAACTGCTGAAGAGCCAGCTAATAAATATTCTGCAACATCCTCAGATGAAACAATACCCCCAATTCCCACTATTGGGATTGAAAGCTTGTCGTATAATTTATTAACTGAAGCTAACCCTATTGGTTTAATTGCGGGACCTGACAAACCACCATACGTAGTATATATATTACTTTTGCCGCTATTTGAATTTATGCTCATACCAACTAGTGTATTGATTGCAGATACTGCGTCCGCTCCCTCATTTTGCGCACTCATTCCAATAGACACTATATCTGATACATTAGGACTTAATTTCATTATTAATAGTCTCTTTGTTCTTTTTCTTAACTCTGAGGTAAGCTTAGCTGTCATTTCACCATCAACACCAAATTCCATTCCACCTTTTTTAACATTTGGGCATGATATATTAATCTCATAACCTGCAATATCAGAAGAAATTGATTCAATTTTTTCTATTACTCTGATATACTCATCAATATCTGTACCTGCTACATTCATAATTATTTTAGTTTTGATATTTTTATAGATTGGTATCATTTCACTTATATATTTATCAACTCCAATATTTGCAAGTCCAATCGAATTAATCATACCTGAAGAGGTCTCTACTATTCGCGGTGGTGGATTCCCTTCTCTTGGGTTTAGAGTGATAGACTTAGTCACAATTGCGCCCAATTTTTCAACATCAACTAACTCAGGAATTTCTGTTCCATAGCCAAAAGTTCCAGAAGCTACCCAGATTGGATTTTCAAAAGAAATTTTACCTATCTTAACTTTTGTATTACTCAAAATTTATATCCTTGGCTTCATATACAGGACCATCAACACAAACTAATGAATATTTTTGGTGATATGTATGTTCATCAAGATCATTTGTTACATTATGTATTACACATCCTTGACATAAACCGACACCACAACCCATATAGCTCTCAACAGACAATTGGGTATTTATGTTTTTATCTATTGAATAATCACGAATTGCTATCATCATTGCCTCTGGTCCGCATGCATACAAATAAGGGTTTTTATTACTTTTTATAATTTCATCTAAAGGTGCCATAACAGTTCCATGCTCACCTGTACTCCCATCGTCTGTAGTAAGATATATATTTTTGTCCGGATCATGTTTCATAAATTGCTCATTCGAGTTACGTGCGCCAATGATAATTGCATGATCTACTTTTGAACCTTCACATTGGTGTTTCAAATTAAGTATGGGTGCCAGTCCAACTCCACCACCAATTAGAATAGGAAATGCATCTGAATCCCAATTTGAAAAAGTATTACCAATTGGCCCCAACAGTTCAACTCTATCACCTTTATTTTTTTTGGATAAGATATTTGTAACATCACCAAATATCTTATAAATAATGGATATATCGTTATCTTTAACAGATGCTATACTCATTGGACGTCGTAGGGGATGACCCCATGAATCATTTGCAAGGATGCTTATAAATTGACCAGCACCAACATATTTTGAAGCAATATTTGGCGCATCAAAAACCATTTCCCAAATATTATCAGCAATCTGCCGGTTTAGTTTGATATTTACTTTCTCAATAATCATTAATTAGATAGTGTATCGGTTAACACTGCATTTAATAATGCAATTCTTTTTATTGATTCCTTTGCTTGATCAGACCTATCGTGATATTTGACTAGCCATTTATAATACTTTAATGCGCTATCTGGTTTAACCCAAAAATAATCATACTGATATGCAAGAAAAAATGCTGCTTTTGCACTTATTTCTGAAATTGTATCACTATTTACAATTTCAAGATAATTTTTCATAGCTAGGACTGGATCTTTCTGCCATTTATTTTCTGCTTCAATTAGTTTATCTAAAGACAATTCATTGCTCATTTTATACGATGAATCAGACTTAACGATTGCTTGAGCATAATCAGTTTGAGAAAAATCTGATATAATTTGATTTTTGATCAATCTTGATTCTGTTTCCCTGTTTAATTGATCAAGAATAATTGATTTAGCGTATAATGCTTTGGGGAAAATTGTTGATTTAGAAGCATGTACTATCAATTGATTTAGATATATAATTCCAGAATCTACTCTCGAGAAATGAAAAGATTCTAGTTCGGCTATTCCATAAAGAATTTTTGCAAAATCGTCTTCATTCTTAATATTTAATGTTGATATCCCTAGAGTGTCTACAAGCGTATTCATGCCAATAAATTCATTATATTGATCGACTAAAGAATTATATACATTAATTTCTTTCGCTCTTAGTTCCGCTGGCTTAACAAACCTAGATTGTGAATATTCCTTCTGAACCATGCCAAAATACTGAAGCGCTGTATCTAAATCCCATTTTTCATTAATCTCTATATTTCCCAACATATAATAAGCTTCAGCTGAAATCTTAGTCCGAGGGTAGTCTTGAGGTAATGATTCTAACCGATTATTCGCTTCTTTGTGCATATTTTGTTGATTATATAGCTTAATTAACTCTAATTCAAGATCACCAAAAATAGACTGATATCGATCATCTATAAGCATATTTTTTATTGAATCGGTGGCCTTACCAAGCTTTTCTTGCAATCTGTAGATTTGGACTATTCTTAAATGGGATTCCTGAATATGTTTTTGTGTTTGAGAGTTTTTAATCACTTGTTGATATGCAGATAAAGCACGATTGTATTCCTTTCTTTCAAAAGAAATATCAGATATCCGATAGTATATCAGTCCTTTTTCAACAGAATCAGTAATATTTTCAGCAGCTTTTTCTAAAAAATCCATGGACTCGTATTCCATTTTTTGCTCAACATAAATCTCAGCTATTGATTTATAAATTTTTGCTTTTGTATTTAAATCTAAATCTTTATCAACTAATGTATTTAAATCATTGATAGCAGGCTGAACCTTGCCTTGCTTCCATTTTATCATTGCACCCCAAAATTCATAATCTAAAAAATCATTTGGGAATTCCTCCCTTATTATAGAAAGTGTTTCCATAGCATCTTGAAGCTCATTTCTGTAGTAATAAGATTGAGCAATTAAAAGCAAAGCTTTGCTTCGGAATTTAAATTCTGAATTATTGTTTAGAACAATTTGAGATTTTTCAATAACCTTTTGATAGTTATCTAGTGCGCTATTTGGAATTTTATCGCCTTGCGCTTCTAAACGAATTTTTTCTGCTTTAATAAAATATTGCTCTGCATTATAGAAAGAATTAAAATAACCTTTCATACTGGCGCAAGAAGAGAAAAATAAAGAAATGATGAATAATAAAGTGGTTAGATAAATATGATTTTTACGCATATTATTATATTAGAAGTTCCTTCATTATAAGTATTAATTAAAAATAATTTATTATATGAATTTTAAATACATAATTGGTGGTTTGATTTACGTATCAATTTCTTATGCACAGTCAGAAATATTTCAAACGAATCCTGGCTATATAGTGGTAGAATCAGATACATCTTCAGTGCCAATATATGTAAATGGCGTACTTATGGGCCATACTCCACTCAATAACCCAATACCTGTATTGCAAGGTTCTCATAGTATAAGTCATCATCCACCATCCTTAAAAGATCCATTTATCCAATATGGATTGATCGATGGAATGAAGCAAGTTTATGTGTTTAGTGAGGACACGGTGAGAGTTTACCTAAACACGATGCTCTTAGAAAAAGAATTAAAAAGAGTCAAAGCAGAATATCAGTATACGAATTATATAGGAATTGGATTGATTTTCCTGTTAATCTGGCAATTATGGATCATTTCAAGTTAATTCATTTCTTGATATGACTTTAAACCTCTGTAAATTTATTTATGTCAAATAGTGAAAATTTAGATAATTCGGTAAAATTTAGAGTTGATTATACTTGGCCAAAAGAGGGATCAACAAGCGATTGTCCTAAATGCAATGAACCTATGCAATTGCAAGCCAATGTGAATGAATATTATGGAAAACCATGGTGGTGCTATAGCTGCCAATGGCAGTTTTCTGAAGAAGAATTAAAAGGCTGATTATACAGATTATTTCAGACTTCACTGAAGTCTTTCATGAAATATTCATCACCAATTTCATAAATATTTGTTAAATATATAATCATATGAATATCAAAGATACCATTCAAAACAAATTAGAAGAACATATTGAGGTAAAATATATTGAGATCAGTGATACTACTGGCCGACATGTAAATCATCATAATTTTGATGGTGGCCATCATTTATCAGCTATTATTGTTTCTAATAACTTTAAATCAATAGATCTCATCGACAGACATCGCATGGTATATAATGCTCTAAGTTCATTAATTAAAAATGAAATTCATGCCTTCAGTATGAAAACCTTTACAGAATCTGAATGGAATTCGCATGTCACTTGATATATTAACTATAAATTATAATGATAAAAATGCAGACAAATTATTTGAAGAATCATTAAAAAATACTGGATTTGCAGTTATTAAAGACCATCCAATAAACAAAGATCTTATTGGAAAAGTTTATAAAGAATGGGAAAGTTATTTTTCTAGCGATTCAAAAAATGATTATATGTTTGACGAAATAAAGCAAGATGGTTATTTCCCATATCTTACTGAAAATGCCAAAGGATCTACTGCAAAAGATCTGAAGGAATTTTATCATATATACGAATGGGGTAGAAAACCAGAAATGCTTGGCCCTAAAACAATGTATTTATATGAGGAATTAACCAATGTTGCTTCAACATTGCTTTCTTGGGTTCAAAAAAATGCGCCTCATAAGATTAGTGAATTATTCTCTATCCCATTAAAAGATATGATATTTAAAAGTCAATCCAATTTGCTTCGCATTATACACTATCCACCTTTATTTGGGAATGAGGAATCAAATTCAATACGTGCTGCTGCACATGAAGATATTAACCTATTGACTGTATTAGTCGCAGGGAGTCAGCCTGGTCTTCAAGTTTTAGATAATAATGGTAGCTGGTTAGATGTCACGACAGATAAGGATACAATAGTTATTAACTCAGGTGACATGCTAAATATGGCATCGGATAATTATTATCCTTCAACAACTCATCGTGTCATCAATCCTGATGCACATTCAAATGTAAGTCGTTATTCAATGCCATTATTTCTTCATCCAAGAGATGAAGTTGTCTTAAATGATAATTATACCGCTGGTACTTATTTGCAGGAACGCCTAGAAGAGATAGGTTTAAAGTAAAAAAATTATTTTGCTAGCATAGCATCTCTTTTTGCCTTGAATTCTGCCTTATCGCTCCATTCTGGCCATTTATCATGCTGAGATATAGCGTACCCCACTCTAAATAAAATTCGCGCATCTTGAACCATTCCGGTATAATCCCAATCAGGTTTAACCTCATCACTAACCTGGTGATAATGGTTTATTGTGTAGTCTTCTTTCATTTCAATACCATAATCTTTACCTTTCCGAACAACGTCAATCCCACCATCAACATATAATGCTGGAACTCCTTGTTTAGCAAATTCAAAATGGTCAGAACGATAATAAAAACCTTTTTCAGGTTCTGCATCAGGAATTAAATATTTTTTATCCTGTGCTGCTGCAAATTCTAATACTTGATCTAATTCAGAATTTCCCTTACCTACAACGACTAAATCTTTTGTTTTACCAAAGGTATTTCCCATTGCATCGACGTTAACTACAGCAACGGTCTTTTCAAGTGGATATAGTGGATTAATTCCATAGTATTTTGCGCCAAGTAAACCCTGCTCTTCAGCTGTAACCGCAAGAAACAATATACTTCTTTTCGAACCTTCCGAAAGTTCTGTAAATGCTTCAGCTGCAGCCATCACAATTCCGGTGCCAATAGCATTATCATTAGCACCATTATATATTTGATCACCTTTTAATTTTTTATTTATTCCAATATGATCCCAATGTGCAGTATAGATAATATATTCATCCTTAAGTATTGGATCAGAGCCCACATATTTTGCTACAAAATTATTTGAACTAAATCGTCTAACAAAATTTGCCATTCTACTTGTGAACTTTGACTTTAACGGAACTGCCTTAAAATCCGAATTGACTGCTTGTGATTTACTTTTCTGAAAATCTAAACCATTCATTTTGAATAATCGTTCTGCAGACTCAACAGGAATCCATCCTTGAAATGCTAGTGGTTTTTGACTTTTATCTTCAATTGTTAGCTGTTCACCAACATATCCATTTTGTAATACTGAAAATGGATATCCAGCAGGAATGGTTTCGTGTACAACTATTACTCCTGCAGCACCCTGTCTAAGACCTTCTTCAAACTTATACGACCAACGACCATAATAGGTCATTGCATTTCCACCGAACATAGATTCATCTAATTCACCATCTTTCATTATTGGAGGATCATTAACCAGAACAACTACTACCTTACCTTTGACATCCACACCTTCGTAATCATTCCATCCATACTCGGGTGCATTAACACCATATCCACAAAAAATCAGATCAGCTCTTCTTAAGTTGACAGATTTATTTGTTCTATAAGTATTTCCAATAATGTCATCTCCAGTTTTCATCACCCATCGTTCGTCATCTGTTAAAAATTGCGCTCTTAATTCAGATGTTACACCTAACATTGTTGCTTTTTGAATCCAAGTGCCGTTTGGATTCCCTGGTTGCAATCCAGCAGCTATAAATGATTCAGTTAAATATTGAATTGTTTTCTCTTCACCTTTTGTACCTGGTGCACGCCCTTCGAACTCATCAGATGCTAAGGTAGAAATATGCTTTTCAAGTAATTCGGCTGTTATCTTGTCTTGTGCATCTAAAACGTCAGATGCATGAACATATTTATCCCAACCTTCACGTTCTTTTGAACATGAGTATAATACTAGAACTAGAGGTAAAATTAATCTTATTTGTCTTACAAACATAAATTCTCCAAGATTTCGTAGTTTATCTATATTTTATTTATTTAGATGAATTATTGGCGGCTAATTTCGAATTTCCAAACGATTGATACAAGACTGATAATAAAAAAATTAAAACGATTGCTTTTTGTGCCAATACATTAAAAATCAACGATATTTCAGATAGTTCTGGCTTAGGGGCAAATTCTAGCACCAAAATGTAAAAAAATATAGAGATAGCAAAAAATAAATAGCCTACTCCATAACGACTTGGAAGTCTAACATCCTTAAATAAAGCAATAGATAAGAGTAATGATGATAATAAAAATGATCTAAATGCCCAGTTTACAAAGAAGATATGAGGTGTGAATAAAACGTTATGTGGGGTAAATCCTACGCCTATAAAGCATACCGCCCCAATTATACCTAAGCCAGATCCTATTTTAGCTATGATCCCAAGTGAATCATTATTATATGATTTCATCAAATAATAGAAATAAATTGAAAATGTTATTCCTACTACAAATAAAGATCCACTAAAAAAGATCATTGCAAGAAAATTGTCAGTTGATAGTTTGCCTAGATCGCTAAAAAAGTTTTGTGTAAATGAGTATCCTAGAGTATCAGGATCTCGAACAGTTCCTCCAGCATAGAAAATAATCGATATTGCTGTAAAAATAAGGTAAAGTATGACGCCAAGCCGTGGCATCTGGACTATAAACACTTTATTTGAAATCACTCTATAAACTTTTTACAAAAAAGTTAACGCTTTAATTTCACAGTTTGCACTATTCTACCGCCCTTCGGATGATAGGCATTGATCGTCACAGATCCACCTCGTGGGCCTTGAATAAGCCAAGTTAATTCTGTCTCACCATTTCCCGATATATGTCCAGCGTCCTTTTCTTGTTTTTCATCCAAGATCGCAACATTGCTTGCACTGCTTAAATTGACTCGAACTGGTACGGCTCTATTATTATTTTTCCGGATCGCTAATTCAGTTGGCTGAAACCCCTTATTTGATATGGTTACAGTTAAGCGATAATTATCATTATTTAGATAGGTTTGTTCTACATCTGATATTTCAAGTAATGGCATCGCCCGTGCTTGCATTAGCATAAAATCAACATTGCGATCCACTTCTCTTGGTAAAAACTCAGGTAAAGGATTATTTTGACCAAATTTTTTCCATCCACCTATCTCAACTTTACCTAACGTTGGATGATCAAAAGATTTCCATTCTTTAAAAACCCTTCCCTTCATCGTCTTGTCATTGTATATCAGTTGTTCTGATTGAGATACGCGCCCGTCCTCATTCAGGTCATCACCAAAGCGGTATATCTCATTCGCGAAGGCCATAATACCAAATAATTCATACATCCCATCTAAAGATCCTCCATAGGCAGCATAATTATCATTGATATCATCATGTCCATAGAAATTGCCAAGGCCATCAAATGGGTCCATTCCTTTGATCTCACCCTTTTTATTGCGAGTGAGTTGTCCTTTGCCTCGATTTTTAGACCCCCGTGGCCAGTTCCATTGGTAAACAGATGTGGCAAGCGGATATTCAGTCACTTTAAGACCGCGTTCAGATAGGGCCATATATAAACTGAGATCCGCCCCAGGTAGTTTTAACTCTGGCACTGATGGTGGGCGAAGGATAACTCCTCCAGTTGAGTGTAAATGTTGTGATGCCGCAATGTTTGGATGTGCAGCGATAAAGTCCAATGCACTTCTTAATTCTGATTCGGAGCCTGGAAATGGTCCAGATCCACGCTGGTTGATATTCCAGTTTCCTGGATAATTACGATTCGGGTCGATACCACCTGGCCAATCTTCATTGTATTTGTCATCTCCATCATTGTCGATCCCCTCACTATAGCGTTTATAGAACGGACCTTTATCGTCGGGCTTACGAATCCTTAATAATCGAGAATCTTTTTCATCCTCAACCCAGTTACCTGCCTCGTCTTTGACGCGCATCTGAAGAGCCATATTATCTCCATCTAGATCTTCTGGAGGGTCCTCATCACTTTGACCGTCGTTGTCATCATCCCATGGTCTTAAGGTTGAATCTCGTGGTCTTAAAGGAGTATTGTGTTGATATTCTGATCCATCTGGAATCAGATTTGGTACAATATAAAAAACACGTGTTTCACGCAAAGCTTTTATATCACGAGCATTTGAAGTCAAAAGTCGATGAATCAGTCCCAATGCAGCTTCTGTTGAGACTACCTCATCCGAGTCTACCCCACCATCAACCCACATAGCAGATTTATCTTCTGGTTTTCCTGTTTTAAAATCTGTAATCGTTAATAACCATATATCTCGTCCCTCGAAAGATTTTCCGATCGACTCAAGTTCAGTATATTGTGGATATTTTTGATGTGCATCGACTAAAAATTTTTCCATTTCTGCAAAATCATGATAACAATCGAATTTCATGTTCTTTGAGAACGCATTACATGGTCCAAAAAATAATTTATCATTATTTGCTGATAATGTTGTTAAAAATAATGCAGTAGTAAATATGTAATATTTTATTTGTTTCAATTTTTCTCCTCTTTGGTAATTAAGATTCTTTTTGATCAATTTTTGATTGTATATCTTTTTGAAGAATTATGATCTCATCTTTCAACTGATTCCATTCAGTCTTTAAAGTGGCCTTTATCTTAAAAATAAAGATCAAATAGTTACGATAAGTATCATCATTAGCAAGTTTTAGTCTATCTTTCTTGATATTTTTTAATGTGGTCCATTCATTGCTTGGTGCCATCGCATAATTATTGATAAAAAACTCATCCTGCATAAAAATGGCTCGCTTATCTTCTATTGACCAATGATCTATCACGCTATATCGATTATCATACAGATCAACAATTCTTTGTAAAAGATCAATATCTGTTATTTTATACAGACTACCTGTATTCTTTAACGTCTCATAATCTGAAATATGTGGACTCATATTCGCATATTTTTGTGACTGGTCAATGTAAAGTGCTAACGTATCATTAGATAAAGTATTCATGCTATTGATCATTTTATCCAATATATATATTCCGCGTTCATTCTCTAGTAATGCATCATCCATAAGCTTGACATCTTCGCTAAGCGCGCTATAAAGGCGACTATAGGCTTCATGCTCTAGTTTTCGATCATTTTTATATGTGTTGTTATCATCCAACCATAATGATCCGGAAATACCCATAATGACCGCCAAAAACTCAATTCCGCCTCTTGCCAGAATATTTTTCATGTATTAATCTACTGATAATATAAAGAAACAAAAAAGCCCCCAAGTGGAGGCTTTTTTATCATAGTTAATATTTTTATTTCAGCAATATCATTTTTCGTGTTTTAACAAAATCATTTGCTTGCAATTGATATAAATAGACTCCTGCACCTACCGGATCTCCTAGATCATTTGTTGCATTCCATTTGATCGAATGGGATCCAGCTGAAATACTATTCATATTAAAGGTTCTTACCTTTTGCCCTAGCATATTATAGATCACCACATTGACATCACTTACTTCAGGAAGATCAAATCGAAGTGTTGTAGTAGGATTGAAGGGGTTCGGGTAGTTCTCATGAAGAGCGAATGTAGCTGGTATCTGATCATCTAATGTAGATAGATACTGATATCGATTAATAAATAATATGCGATCTGAATTGCTTACTTTAACCGTATCGATATTATCAGTTGCGCTAATCGTGAATCGCACTGTTGCTGCTGAAACAGTTGGAAAGTTCTCAAATGCACCTTCCAAAAATTCTTGATATCTAATGACTAAATTCGTTGAATCGAGCAAAATTCCCTCATTAATATGTTCCCAAGGCGTGAGGCCGATCTTTGCATAGAGAAGATACTTGACCTGCTCATTATCCATATCTTTACTTTCTGACCATTTAAATTGATAGGTAAAATTCAAAAGATTATCTTTGGTTAGATTGAGGGTATCTGAAACGATACTTAACCAATCAAAAGGCGTTGGCTTATCTTGAATATTTGTAACAGTATAATTGAATGTTAAAGAATCTGTTAGTTTACCATCACTCGCCATTGCGGTAACCTTTGCAACGCCGAAATAATCAGTTGCAGGTTTAATATAGATCGTGTCATTTGAAACAGTAAGTTTTAAGCCGGATGTATCAGAATAAGCTGAGTACGTTAAAGTTTGACTATCAACATCTGTCGCGACGATTTTAATCGCTTTTAGATCAGAATCTTCCTTAACAGTTTGATTATCTATTGACGCAATCTCAGGCGCATCATTGACATTGATTACCTCTAATGTAAACTCTTGAGTTGTATTTGCACCTGATGAGACATCTGCATAAAGTCCAAATGTTTTCGTACCAACATCAGAATTTGTTGGTATACCAGATAGCGTATGATATGCTGCGTCTAATTTTCTGATCATAAAATTCCAAGAATCAGTAATGTAGAGATTTTGCACACTATCAAGAACAACCCCAAAAGGTGCACTTAAAGTAGTAGCCGTACCTGTAGTTGGTGGTAGGTATCCCTCTGCGCCAGTTCCAGCAATGGTTGTGATAATGCCACTTTTCCATATTTTTCGAATAATATCGTTTCCGCTATCCGCAATATAAATATTATCACTTTTATCGATCGTTAAGACCGCTGGATAATCTAATGTTGCTGATGTCGCAGCACCGCCATCTCCACTGTAACCACGTGTTCCAGTACCGGCGACTGTGGAAATATTTCCATTGGTATCTAATTTTCTGATCACGTGATTCCCATAATCAGCAATAAATAAATTTCCATTTGAATCAAAATCCACTCCTAGAGGGCCACTAAATTGAGCAGATGTCGCAGCACCGCCATCTCCACTGTAACCTTTTGTATTGTTTCCTGCAATTGTCGTGATAATACCATTGCTATCTATCTTACGAATCACATGATTATCAGAATCAGCAAAATAAAGGCTACCATCACGAAATTCAAGCTGATATGAAAACGTTATTTTTGCTTCGGTTGCTGGGCCACCATCTCCACTATATCCCGATTCACCCGTACCTGCAAAGGTTGTGATGATACCAGTCGTTACATTAACTTTTCTTATACGCTTATTTCCCCTATCTGATATATACATATTATTCGCATCATCAAAAGCTACGGCTCGAGGTTCGCTTAGTTCAGCCTCAGTGTAAATCCCACCATCACCACTAAAACCTTGTGAGCCTTTTCCTACTACATTGACTATCTTACCTTTCAATGATGCATTAGCATTAGGTTGCATCACTATTGCCCGGATCATATGGTTACGTTGATCGGCATAATATAAATTGCCATACTTATCAAAAACAGGGTTTCTAGCAAGACCGGCTAAAGAAGTTGATGCTAACATATCATTATTTAATTCTGTTGCAGATGTGCCTCCAGCAGTCGTCGAAATAAGTCTTAGATCTGAATCGGAACTGCTCATATTACTAACTTTCCTGATCCTATCATTTCCAGAGTCAGATATATATAATTCATTATTATAAAATGTCACATTTTCAGGGTAGGATAATTTGGCTGAGTAGGCTGCACCATCATCGCCACTATAATCAGCAGAACTGGGACTACCTGCTATAGTACTAATTTTTTTATCGCCACCATGATTGTACTTTCTAATAACATGATTACCAAAATCAGCAATGTACATAGTGCCAAGATCTCCATTATCTTTATTTTCTACAACATGAAATCCGTAAGGGTTCTTTAGCTTGGCAGAGGCTGCTGCACCACCATCTCCACTAAAACCTGCTACACCTGTGCCCACTACAGTCCATATTGTTCCAGTTTGTATACCTACATTCCTAATAGCATGATTGCCCATATCAACGATAAATAAAGAATCAGCCCCAGCAATTTTAGTAAATTGAACGCGGAGAGGACTCCATAGTTTAGCCGACGTCGCCGCACCATTATCTCCACTATAACCATTTGTTTGAGCAGTTCCTACAATAGTACTAATGTTACCATTAATATCAACCTTCCTGATGACATGATTTCCAGTATCAGCTATATAGACATTTCCGATGTCATCAACATCTACACCATATGGTGAATTTAGTTTGGCGGAGGTTGCTGCACCACCATCTCCACTAAAACCAGCTTCACCCGTTCCTGCTATTGTTTTGATCGTACCATTGGTATCCACTTTTCTTACTATATTTCCTGACATTTCAACTACGTACATATTCCCTTGGGAATCAAAGGCAATATCAGTTGGAGCATTCATTCTAGCTGATGTTGCTGGGCCAGGTCCACTTCCACCTCGTTGATGAGATCCAGCAAAATCAGTTACTTTTCCATCAGACCCTATTTTACGCACTGTGAAAAGTGCATAATCAACATAGTATAAATTTCCATCACTATCAAATTCAATATCAGTTACATAATCGATCGGTGTTTCTGTCGCAAGTTGATTGGATGCATACGGATATCTTGTAATATCGGTCATTTTACCACCGGTGGTATTTGTTATTTTAAGCCAACTAGGAACACCACCTCCATCCATAACATTTACTGATTTACCATCGGGGTGATTTGTCAAAACATTAAATAAAAATGCGGAATCTTCATACGTTGAAGCCGATGCTGCAGATACAAATTCTGGCTTACTGTTTGAGCCTGAGCTTTGAAGAATTGTTGGTGGCTTTGGTGAAAAAGAATCTATTTGTTTATTTTCAAATTTTGGGGAATCAAATTCGTCATAACCATTCTTATTCAGAAAATTATCATTTTCTTGAGCATTGATAGAAAATGTAATTAAAAATGTTATAACAATTATTTTCAAACTATTACCTTGTTATCTTTATAAATTTATAGTGATTAACCTTTTTTCATCATTTGCATTCCTAAAGAAACATTAAATGCAAATAAGACCAATTGGCCGATTGACATACCAATAAAAAATGGCATAATAGACCCTGCGCTCATTGAATCTAAATTAAAAATAGTATACCAATGATTCACAACATGAAGACCTGCAAATGCTGAAGTAATCTTCATCAG
>Ga0208764_10001714_pt1 | contig 14024 bp, 8 predicted proteins | sample ETNtaG_18_FD_185762 | JGI IMG/M metagenome (GOLD analysis project Ga0208764, IMG submission 185762) | Marine microbial and viral communities from oxygen minimum zone, Eastern Pacific Ocean - ETNP201302SV91 (SPAdes) (version 2) | ecosystem: Environmental > Aquatic > Marine > Oceanic ... | reverse complement strand
TGATGAACGGATTTTGTTTTATTTTTTTATCGGCTTTTCTTTTATGAGGATCTGATGATAAAACATCTCTTTCTCGTTGTAATAAGATTTTCATGTTCATATATGTGTAATATTGAAGAAAACCAATATCATAGAGATATTTAAGCTCTTTCATCTCCATGCGTAATGCAGTTATGCGTACATAACGAGTTTTTATATACTTATCAGATTCGGCATCACTAGATTCAAATATTTTTTTTGTTTTTTCTTGTATTAACTTCGTTGTACTTCTTGGAATTATGCTCGCTTTCTTAAATGATTCTAATACATCTTCTGCGTGTGAAAGTGATTGTTTCAATCCATGTTGTAATTCCATTTCTTCTTCATCTGTAAATTTGTTAAATCCTAATTTATGCATTAATGGTCTAACAGTTGACGCGTTTATCAATAATGAAAATATTACGACGCCGAGTGTTACATAAATTAAGGTTTCACGTCCGGGAATTTCAGATGGTATTGAGTGCACGATTGCAATTGCAAGACCGCCTTTTAAACCTCCCCACCACATTATGTGTCTTTCGTTCATTGAAACTTTAGGAAGATTGAATATTTTTACCGTTGCTGGGACCAGACTATATACCCCTGCGGCACGGGCAACTAATACAAGTGTGATTGCAATAAAAATAGTTTCTGCATGTGAAAAAAGAAGTGAAACATCAACGGATAAACCGACTAGTAAAAATAAAAGCGAATTACAAACTAAAGCTAATACATCCCATGTTTCGTCTACCGTTTCTTTTTCTCTTTGTGGGATACGGCTCACAGCTAGAAGTCCTAATGTTATCGCTGAGGAAACAACTGCCATAACACCTGAAACATGCATCAAATGTTCCGATATTGCAAAACTACTATAAGCAACAATGATTGACATGATTAAATAAGCGCTAATATTTGCACGTATTAGACGAAGCATCTCGCTTGTCAGGATACCAATAATTACACCGATGACTAGCCCGCCAAAAAATACTTTAAAAAACTCTGCAATAGCAACATAAAAATCAAATACCCCAAACGTCTCCCAAAAAGATATGCCGAGTAAGATATTAAATAAAACGATTGCAGTTGCATCATTGAATAACGATTCACCTTCAACAAGAATTGTTAATCTATGCGGAGCGCCTAATTCTTTAAATAGAGCGACTACGGCGACTGGATCAGTTGCAGATATAAGTGCCCCAAAAATTAAAGCATATATTATATTAAAATCTTCTATAAACCATAGACCTAAAGCAATAATAGCAGTAGAAATAATTAAAGCGGGGATAGCTAACACTAATATCGGAACAATGTCTTTCATTAAGGATCGGGCGTTAAGATTTATTGCTGATTCGAAAACTAAAACAGGAAGAAATAAATATAAAACTAAATCGGGGCTTAATTGGAAATCCAATAAGAAATTTAATTCGGAATTCTGACGTGCTAAAGAGCCAAGAAACATGCCAAAAATAACAAGGAAAACTGTATATGGTATTGGAATATAACTGCATATAGCAGCAGCCAGCATGGAGACAGTCAATAACCCCATTACAACCAATATGATTTCAGACAGCGGCATAATATTTGCCTATATTTTTTTAGTTAGATAGTTTCCCTAAGTTAGATTGTAACCGATTCTTTAGAAAATCTACTAAGAATTATCACCGTCAATACTCCAATAACCATCATAACTATTGAATAGAATACATCTTGACTTACCAAATCAGGCATATATGGCGATGATGAAATTAACATTTCATTTTTGTGAATAATATTGTACGAACGATTTTGAAATGGCCATATCACATATAATGAGGCGATTAGCAACCCGACCATAAAAAGAATGGTTTGCTCATAAAATTTCTTCAAAATATATGAAATTAAACGACTAAAAAAGACAAGGCCAACGATAACACCAAAAATGAAAGGCATTATAATAGAAAATTCAAAATGGCCAATTGCATTTAGAATATAGGAATACTTCTTAAATATTAAAAGAATAAATGAGCCAGAAATACCTGGCAATAGCATAGCTGATATTGAAACAACCCCACAAATAAAAATAAACCAACTACCATTTGGAGTAGATGATGGAATTAAACTAATAAAACTAAACCCAAAAACAATCCCAAAAAATAAAAAAAATAAGTTATTTATAATTAAAGTTTTTTCCATCTGATATAAAATAAAAAAAATAGAGCCTAGTACTAACCCAAAAAATAAACCATAAATTATTTCAGGATGTGTCCGAATTAATACTGGTAGAGGAATAATATGAGTAAAAAATAATACCGCTAAAAAAATACCAATTCCTAATGGAATCAGAAAACCGAAGTGAGGTTTTTGAAATATTCCTTTTAAATTAAACAAAAAAATCATCCTTAGCCATTTACTATCAAATGATTTTATTGCGTCAATTAACTTTGAATAGATACCGAATATAAAAGCTATCGTACTCCCGCTAACACCTGGAATAATATCAGCGGACCCAATACAAAAACCCTTTATTAATAAATTAAATTTTTTCGGCAACATATTTAGGTATAGCCATCTTAATTTGTATGATATTTCTTACTAAAATCATGTACTGCTCTAATAAAAATTTCAACATTATCTGGATCAATATCTGGAGTTATTCCATGACCAAGATTAAATACGTGACCGGGATTTGATCCGAAACTATGTAAAATAGATTGTACTTCCTTTACAATTACCTCTTCTCTTTCTTTTAATATGGCTGGGTTCATATTACCTTGTATAGCAACAAGATTGCCTACTTTTTTACGTACTTCCCCAATATTGCTATCCCAATCAATGCTAACTGCATCACATCCAGTTTTTGCAATATCTTCAATCCACAGGTGTGATCCTTTTGTAAATAATATAACTGGAATTTTTGTGCCGCTAAATTTAACTTCTAAATGTTCATAAATTTTTTTCATATAGGAAAGTGAAAATTCCATATAATCAGGCGTTTCTAATACTCCGCCCCATGTATCGAAAATCATAATTGCTTGTGCGCCTGCTTTTATTTGTGCATTTAAATAAAGTATTGCTGACTTCGAAAGATGGTCAAGCAAAATATGTAAAGCATGGGGATCTTCTTGCAACATTTTTTTTGCTTTACTAAATTCACGACTCGAACCGCCCTCAATCATATAGGTTGCTAATGTCCATGGACTACCTGAAAACCCTATTAATGGAACACTACCATCTAACTCTTTTCTAACTAGACGAATTGCATCCATCACATATCCTAATTCTTCTTCTGGATCTGGGAGGGGAAGATTTTTTATATCACTTAAACTGCTGATTGAATTTTCAAATTTAGGCCCAACTGACTCGACCAATTTTAGACCTAACCCCATTGCGTCAGGAATTGTTAAAATATCAGAAAATATAATTGCTGCATCTAATGGATAACGAGTAATTGGTTGCAAAGTAACTTCGCACGCTAACTCTGGTGTTTGACAAAGCTTAAGAAAATCTCCAGCTTTTTTTCGTATAGCTCGGTATTCGGGTAAATATCTTCCAGCCTGACGCATTATCCATACAGGAGTCATATCCACAGGCTCTCGAAGCAAAGCTTTAATTAATCGATCATTTTTTAATTCAATAGTCATATATAATGTTACAATAAAGTTAATGAAATATCTTTTCACTGAATAATACTGTATTCAACAATCGATTACACTGACAATAAAAATTAATTAATGAAAATAGAATTTTTATTATTTTTTATGGGGTCACTATGATTATTCCGGCTAATGATTTGATTGCCGCTGCAAAATTGAGCTGTGATTGCCTTGATAATGTCCAAGCAAAATTATTTTTTGATAGAAATGAGGATGCAATTATCATTGATGTAAGAGAACCAAAAGAAACGGAAAATTCCATGCTTAAAGATTCTATAAATATACCCCGTGGATTATTAGAAATGAAAATTATAGATATTTGTGATAAACATGATGCCCCAATTTTAATCCATTGTAGAACAGGCGGGCGGGCCTCTCTTTCAGGTAATACTTTACAAATAATGGGCTACTCAAATGTACATGTGATCATCGCAGATTATGATGATTTGAAAATGACGTTTGGCTAAAAAACTACACGAGTGCGGGTAAATCTGTATCGCCCATAAGATATTTATCAATGCCAGCGGCAGCTGACCTTCCTTCTGCGATTGCCCAAACGATCAAGCTTTGCCCGCGTCTCATATCACCTGCAGAAAATACTCCTTCAATATTTGTCATCCATGTATCTTTATCAGCGACAACATTACCACGATTGTCTAACTGAACTCTGAGTTGTTCTAACATACCTATTTTCTCTGGGCCAATAAATCCCATTGCCAATAAAACTAAATCACAATTTATTTCTTGGGTACTACCTTTTACTTTTTCAAATATAATTTGGTCATTAATATTTTTCATTTCTACTTTAGAAACCTGTAGTGCTTTAACATTACCCTTTCCGTCATCAATAAACTTTTCTGTTGATACAGAATACACACGTTCTACGCCCTCTTCATGTGCAGATGCTGTTCTAAAAATACGTGGCCATTCTGGCCATGGATTATCTTCTGCTCTTACATTTGGCGGTTTTGGTAAAATCTCTAATTGATATACTGATTTTGCGCCCTGACGATTTGCAGTGCCTAAACAATCGGCCCCCGTATCACCCCCTCCGATAATTACAACATTCTTTCCCTCAGCGTTAATAAATTTTTCTGGTTCAGTATCGCCTTCACAAATTCTATTCTGCATTGGAAGATATTTCATCGCCTGATATATACCTTTTAAATCTCGGCCTTCAACAATTAAATCGCGTGATTCGCATGCGCCGCCTGTTAATAGCAAAGCATCGGAATCTTTTTGTAAATCACTAACTTTTATATTTTCTCCGACATGACTATTGGTTTTAAAAATAACCCCTTCCTCAATTAATTGTTTTAATCTTCTATCCAGGCGTTTCTTTTCCATTTTAAATTCTGGTATCCCATAACGAAGTAAGCCGCCAATGCGGTCGTCACGCTCAAAAACCGTTACATCATGACCAGTACGTGCTAATTGTTGGGCTGCTGCTAAACCAGCGGGGCCAGAACCAATAATCGAAACTTTTTTCCCCGTTTTCTTTTTTGCTTTTTGAGGTTTTATCCAGCCATTCTCCCAAGCTCTATCTATAATCGAAAGTTCAACCGCCTTAATCGTCACAGGCTCATCATTAATTCCTAAGACACATGATCCTTCACAGGGAGCAGGGCATAAAGCGCCGGTAAATTCTGGGAAGTTGTTAGTTTCATGCAATCGATTTATTGCATCAAGCCACTGGTTACGATAAACCAAATCATTCCAATCAGGAATAAGATTTCCTAAGGGGCATCCTTGATGACAAAAAGGAATGCCGCAATCCATGCAACGAGCTGCCTGCTTTTTTAAAGGTTCAACAGGCCACGCTTCCATAACCTGATTCCAGTCATGTAAACGTTTCTTTACTGAACGATAAGGCTGTTTTTGCCTTCTAAATTCAATAAATCCCGTTGTTTTACCCATGTGCTGCCTCCATTACTGCCTCATCTTCTGACGCACCAATCTCACGTGCCTTTTTAATGGCGCCCAAAACACGTTTATAATCTTTAGGCATTATTTTAATAAATTTTGATTGATAATTATCCCAATTATCTAAAATATTTTTCGCAACAGTACTTTTTGTAAAATGCATGTGTTTTTTAAGCAATGTTTTTACAGTTTGACAATCTTCGTCGTCTACTAATTCATCTAAATCAACCATTCCCTTGTTGCAATTGATCTCGAAGTTTCCTTGTTCATCTAAAACATAGGCTATTCCGCCAGACATTCCAGCAGCAAAATTTCTACCAGTTTTTCCAATAATAACAACTCGCCCTCCGGTCATATATTCGCAACCATGATCCCCAATTCCTTCAACAACGGTATTAACACCACTATTCCGAACACAAAAACGCTCGCCAGCAATTCCACGGAAAAAAGCTTCGCCTTGAGTCGCACCATAAAGAACAACATTACCAATAAGAATATTTTTTTCTGGTATGAAAGTAGATTTTAATGAAGGATAAACGATTATTTTACCTCCTGATAATCCCTTACCAATATAGTCGTTCGCATCGCCTTCGAGAGTGAGAGTAACACCCCTAGGAATAAACGCACCAAAACTCATCCCTGCGGAACCATCAAAATGAATATTAATCGTATCATCCGGAAGTCCTTTAGCTCCAAAACGCTTTGTAATCTTATAGCCAAGAATTGTGCCTGTTGTTCTATTTATATTTTTTATTTGCGTTGTAACATTAACTTTCTGACCCTTATCTAATGCTGCCTTACACAATGGAATTAATTTTGTAACATCAAGTGATTTTTCAAGGCCGTGGTCTTGTTTATTGACACAATAAATCTGGTCGCCTTCTCGTGGTTCAGGCTTATATAGTATTTTTGAAAAATCAAGGCCTTTTGCCTTCCAATGATCAATCGCTTTTCTAACATCTAATTTATCAACCTGGCCAACCATTTCATCAATTGTTTTAAATCCTAATTCTGCCATGTACTCACGTACTTCCTGGGCTATATATTTAAAAAAGTTTTCGACAAATTCAGGTTGTCCTGAAAACTTCTTTGTCAATTCTGGGTTTTGTGTCGCAACACCAACAGGACAGGTATTCAAATGACAAACGCGCATCATAATACATCCCATTACTACTAGTGGTGCTGTTGAAAAACCAAATTCTTCTGCGCCCAACAATGTTGCTATAACAACATCTCGTCCAGTTTTAAGTTGGCCATCTGTTTGCACAACAATACGGTCTCTTAATCCATTTTGAACAAGCACCTGCTGTGTTTCAGCAACACCGAGCTCCCAAGGTAATCCAGCATGTTTAAGTGAGCTTATTGGTGATGCTCCTGTTCCGCCGTCATAACCTGAAATCAAAACAACATCAGAATGAGCTTTTGCAACGCCAGCAGCTACTGTACCAACGCCTACCTCAGCAACTAATTTCACATGAACACGTGCATTTGGATTTGAATTTTTTAAGTCATGAATAAGCTGGGCTAAATCCTCGATTGAATAAATATCATGATGAGGTGGTGGTGATATTAAACCGACGCCAGCTGTTGAATGCCTTACCTTTGCAATCCATGGGTAAACTTTAGTTCCTGGTAACTGTCCTCCCTCACCCGGCTTTGCGCCTTGGGCCATTTTAATTTGAATATCATCAGAATTAGCTAGGTACTCACTAGTAACACCGAAACGTCCTGAAGCAACCTGTTTAATTGCGCTTCTTCTCAAATCTCCATTTTTGTCTCTAGTAAATCTATCCGGATCTTCGCCGCCCTCCCCTGTGTTTGATTTACCGCCAATACGGTTCATTGCAATAGCCAAAGTCTCATGAGCTTGTTTGCTAATTGAACCGTAAGACATAGCGCCCGTTGAAAAACGTTTCATGATATTTTCAATTGATTCGACTTTATCAATTGAAATAGAGTTTTTGCCATATTTAAATTCGAACAAACCTCTAAGTGTAGCCAAATTCTCATTCTGCTCATCAACTAACGAGGTGTATTCCTTAAAGATCTGATACTGCCCCGAACGAGTAGCATGCTGTAACTTAAAAACAGTATTGGGATTAAAAAGATGATATTCGCCATCTCGACGCCATTGATATTCGCCTCCCCATTCCAATTCTCGTTGTTTAACTTCACGCTTTGGATAAGCATTGTTATGTCTGTAGCTTATTTCTTTAGCTATAACATCAAGCCCAATCCCTCCAATGCGAGACGCTGTCCAAGTAAAATATTTATCAACAAATTCCTTTTCAAGCCCAATAGCTTCGAAAGCCTGTGCACCACAATATGATTGGACTGTTGAAATACCCATCTTTGCCATTATTTTTACTAAACCTTTATTAACTGCTTTAATAAAATTTTTTATCGCTTTACTTTGTTCCATTTTTGGTAAATATCCTTTTTGAATTAAATCTCCTAAGGATTCAAATGCAAGGTATGGATTAATTGCACCAATGCCGTAACCTAGAAGTACGGCATAGTGATGAGTTTCTCTTGGTTCGCCTGATTCAAGAATTAATCCAAGCATTGTTCTTTTGCCATTTCGAATTAAGTGATGATGTACGCTAGCAGTTGCTAAAAGTGCGGGGATAGCTGTTTCATTTCCATTGATACCACGATCCGAAAGTATGACAAAAGTATAACCACCCTCAATTGCTGCATCGACCTCTTTACAAACTTTCTTTAGTGCTCTATCTAAACCCTCTTCTGCCTCTTTAACCGGATATAAAATCGGAATTGTTTTTGTTTTCAGGCCGGGCAAATCCACATTTTTTATTTTGGCTAGTTCTTCATTGGTTAGTATCGGAGAATCTATCTTAATTCTCCTGCAACTTTCTGCGGTTGGTTTTAATAAATTACTCTCCGGTCCAATTGTTGTCGCAACTTGGGTAACTAGTTCTTCCCTAATACCATCTAACGGCGGGTTAGTTACCTGCGCAAATAACTGTTTAAAATAATCATAAAGTAGCCTTGATCGATTAGATAAAACTGCTAAAGCCGCATCTGTTCCCATTGAGCCAGTTGGTTCCATACCGTTCTCTGCCATTGGAGCCATAAGAATTTTTAAATCTTCATAGGTATAACCAAATATTTGTTGGCGTTGGAGTAAAGTACCCGAATCAGTGTTAGAAATTTCTTTAGGAGATAACAATTTTTCAATTGGTATCAGATTTTTTTCAAGCCATTCTCTATAAGGCTCTGCGGTGACAAACTCACTTTTTAGTTCCGAATCATCAATAATACGACCTTGCTTCGTATCTACCATAAAAATACGTCCAGGATGTAATCGTTCTTTTACTACTATGTTTTCCGGAGATATATCTAAAACACCCACTTCAGACGCCATAACAACAATATCATCTTTTGTTACATAATAACGTGATGGCCTAAGACCGTTTCTGTCGAGTACAGCACCTATAACTTCACCATCAGTAAAGGCAATCGATGCCGGGCCATCCCATGGTTCCATTAAACAGGCATGGTATTCATAAAAATCTTTTCTTTCTTGGTCCATTGTTTCATGTCCCGACCAAGCTTCAGGAATCATCATTAATACCGCATGCGGTAATGGGCGGCCTGACATATATAAAAATTCCATTACATTATCTAATGTTGCAGAATCACTACCGCCTTCGATAATAATTGGAAATAGTTTATTTAGATCATCTCCAAATAGTTCTGACTCACATAGTGATTCACGCGCACGCATCCAGTTACTATTTCCGCGTACAGTATTAATTTCCCCATTATGTGAAATATATCTAAATGGATGTGCAAGCCTCCATTCTGGCATAGTATTGGTAGAAAAACGTTGATGAACGAGTGCTAATGCAGATTCAACATCTGGGTCAGAAAGATCCGGAAACATTGGCTCAATCTGAGTTCCTGTCAACATCCCCTTATATAAAAAAGTGCGGTATGACAATGAAGGAATATAAAATAGATCCTGTTCAGTCATATCAGAATTCCATATTAAGTTTTCAACACGTTTCCGAATAACATAAAGTTTTCGGTCAAAAGCTTTTGAATCTATTGAATCATTTTTACCAATGAAGATTTGTTTAAATACTGGCTCTCCGTCTTTTGCTGTTGGTCCTAAGAGTGAATCATCAGTAGGGACATCGCGCCATCCCAAAAACTTTTGTTCTTCCTCTAAGATTACTTTTTCAAATATGTCCTGGCAATGGCTTGACTGAGTTTGATCAATAGGTAAAAAAACCATGCCTGTCCCGTAATCTTCATCCTCAGGTAGTTCTATTTTAATATCTTTACAAATACGTTTAAAAAATTTATGGGGTTTCTGGATAAGAATACCCACACCATCTCCTGTATTTTCTTCGCAACCGCATGCACCTCTATGTAATAAATTCTTAAGAATTGTAAGAGCATTATCTATTATTTTATGAGACTTACGCCCCTTCATGTCTACAACAAAACCAACGCCACAAGCATCGCTTTCTGTTTGTGGCTCATATAAACCCTGTTGTTCCTGAATTTTTTTCATATTGAATTATTTTTTATTTAAACCATTTAAGAAAAATTATGTCATGATTACCGAGCAAATCACATAAAAAGGAAATCCTCAAAACTACTACTTTTTTTATTCTTATATAATTGCAAATCTAGCTTTGATGCTAGATGGCAAAAGGGCTGAAATTATAATAAAGCACCATGTTTATGTCACGGTGCATTGCTTTAGTAATTGACTAGAATATATCGTTTGTTAAATTGAATTAGATCTATATTTCAATGAGTTAGCGCGTTATATGCCTATTGAACTAACTCTTTAATACTTTTTATTGTTCTTACCCATGGTTTTATTTGTCTGGCTTTTTGGGGTAATTTTTCAATTTGTGTATATGCCAAATCACGATTATCAAATGGCCCATAGAGCAAAATATAACGCTTTTGGCCATTAACAGATGTTGTAAATTCTATAATTGATTCATTAGTATCAACAAAAAATGCTAAATAATTTTCTATAGTTTCTTTTTTTATAGCACTGACTAATTGTAAAACGTATTTATCTGAATGTTGGCTAACCAACCAATTTATATCTTTTTGAAGACTCTCTGTTTCTTTATTTCTTTCAATGTTAATTCCTTTATCAGTCATAATATCGGATTTTTTTGATGCCCCGATACCACTATCATCCTCTTCAGATTGTATCTGGTCCGCTACTTCTACACCGAGATCCTGAGTTTTATTAGATTTACCGTGATTGTCAGTATTAGTGACAACAGGATCGGTAATCTCATTTTCTGGTTGTTGAGAGATTGGTTCGCCAACTATGGGTTCATGAAATGGAGAAAACTCTTTCATTAATTCATCACTAGATAGAAAACGGGGTAATTTATCACCTCTTACTTTAGTTTTTTTGTTTTCTGGTAAATCAATATTATATATTCTCATGTCCTCCTTTTTGGGTTCACGTAAAATCTGGCTTGTGTATTCTATAAATGAAGGGAAAAAATTAAAAATTACTACTATCATAATAATCGAACATACAATAACCACAGCAAGATTTTTATAAATTTTTTCGTTAACCTTTATTAAACGAAAAGAATACAGCCTATAAAATTTCAACAAATATTTTCCTGTTAACTGAGAAAATACAGAAAGAGAATAGTTTAGTCTTTCTTCTTTTTTTGTTGCTGGATCATTTAAATATTGTTTACAAATTGAATCTATAACATCTTTATCGCCAGCTGACATAAGGTAAATCTTTTCTACAACATCATCAGTAAAAATCTTGTTCTCTTGAAATGAATCATTTTTATATTCCTCATAAATATGTAATTTTGCTTCTTTTTTATTTAATATCGTCATATAAATTTGCTACCTTTCATCGCTAATTCTTCTATATTCAGATAATGCAAAGCGATCTGTCATGCCGGCTATATAATCTGCAACTATTCTTGCATTTTTTTTCTCATGATTACTTTTTATATTTTCTTTAATTCTTTCATGAAGTTCGTTTGTCAAAAAATTAGGGTTTTTAATATAAGTATCAAAAAGACATTGGATTGTTTTCTTGGCTTGTAATGTCATACGCTTAACCTGTTCATGTTCATACAATTCTTTTCTTAAAATTCTTTTTAAATCATTGTGCTTTTTTTCTGAATTTTTGCTCATTTTAATCAATGATTTTTTAGATTTCCGCACAGCATTAATATCTTTAAGATTGTAGTTCTGAATTAATCTTTTACTGTTTTCAATCAGATCGCTTACTAATATAATTATCATTCTTCTTACAACTTCATGTCTTATTTGTCTTTGAGTAAGAGGCTTCCATTTTTTTACTACTACCTTAAAGTTTTCTTCAAAAAGTTCAGATTGATTCAATGAATTATTATTGAGTAAATTTGCTCTTAAACCATCATCTATATCATGATTATTGTATGCAATTTCATCTGCAATATTTGCAATTTGCGCTTCAAGACTTGGTTGATAATTTTTAATAAAACGTTCGCCCAATTCACCTAACTCTACTGCATTATTTTTGGAACAATGTTTTAAAATCCCTTCTCTGGTTTCATAAGTTAAATTCAACCCTAGAAAATTGGGGTAGCGCTCCTCTAGAACATCCACGATTCTTAATGATTGTAAATTATGCTCAAATCCACCGAAATCTTTCATGCAATTATTTAAGGCATCTTGCCCTGCGTGACCAAACGGCGTGTGCCCTAAATCGTGAGCCAGGCATATTGCCTCGGTTAGATCTTCATTAACATTAAGTGCGCGTGCAATTGTTCTGCCTATTTGGGCAACCTCTATTGAATGCGTTAATCTTGTTCGAAACATATCGCCTTCATGATTAACAAATACTTGGGTTTTGTACTCTAATCGACGAAATGCAGAACAGTGGATTATACGGTCACGATCGCGCTGAAACTCATTTCTATAATCTGCCTGAGCTTCTTTATAAACCCTTCCTTTTGATTCATCAGATGATACAGCAAAGGTTGCTAATTCTTTCAATGCCATAAAGGACTCAACAAAAATATTCCTTGATCGTTTCCTTTAAAACTTTCTCAGAATAGTCTGAAGTTAGAAATGCTTCTCCAATGCTTTTTAGAAGCACTAAATACAAAATACCATCTCTAGACTTCTTATCCACCTTCATATTTTCAAACATATGATCAAATTCTATATTTTTATGAATTTTTATTGGTAAACCTACACGCTCAATCAATTTTTTAATCCTATTAAATTGTTTTTGTTCTAACAAACCTAATCTTTTTGAAAAATCCGCAGCTATTAACATACCACAACCAACAGCCTCGCCATGAAGCCATTCCTTGTAAGATAAAGATGTTTCTATCGCGTGTCCAAAAGTATGTCCTAAATTTAATATAGCTCTATAGCCTGTTTCTTTTTCGTCAATCCCAACAACCTCAGACTTATTAACACAAGATCGCTCTATTGCATATGCTAGGGCCTGACTATCGCGTTCTATTAAAAGTTCTATATTATCTTCAAGCCAACAAAAGAATTCTTTATCTCTTATTAATCCATATTTAATTACTTCTGCTAAACCAGCAGAAAGTTCTCGATCATCTAATGTTTTTAAAACGGATGTATCAGAAAAAACTGCATGTGGTTGATAAAAGGCGCCGATCATATTTTTTCCTAATGGATGATTAACAGCTGTTTTACCCCCAACGGAAGAATCAACCTGAGCCAGTAAAGTTGTGGGTATTTGTATAAATTTAACGCCGCGTTGATAACAGGAAGCTACAAAACCAGTTAGATCACCAATTACACCCCCTCCTAAAGCAATTAAAGTACACGTTCTATTAAATTTCTTTTCCATTAATTTAGTAACAATTTGATCTAAACTATCAAGAGTTTTGTAAGGCTCCCCATCAGGCAAAATGAATATTTCATAATTAGACTCATCGAAGTTATTCTTAATTTTCCTCAAATATAGAGGGGCTACTGTCTCATTTGTCACAATGAGAATCTGATTGGTTATAATATGCTGATCGAATAATTCTTTATCGGATAATATTGATTCTCCAATATAAATTGGATAACTTCGCTTACCTAAATTAACTTTTATTATTTTCATATTTTTTAATTTTCTTTAAAATTTCTTGAATAATTTCTTCAGTATTAAAATTATCGGTACATATAACCTCATTTGCTAATAACTCATATAGATGCTCTCTTTCCTTAAGGATTTCTTTAATCTTACTTAAACTGTTATTTCCCTGTAATAAAGGACGGCTTTTATCGCCATAAGTTCTATCAAATATTTTTTTTGCAGATGACTTAAGATATACAACAATTCCATTCTTAGTAAGCATATTTCTATTTTCTTCAGCGAGGACAGCCCCGCCCCCTGTCGATAAAACTATGTTTCTGTGTAAAACAAGCTTTGAAATTATTTTTGTCTCGCGTTTTCTA
>Ga0208764_10001713_pt1 | contig 14026 bp, 11 predicted proteins | sample ETNtaG_18_FD_185762 | JGI IMG/M metagenome (GOLD analysis project Ga0208764, IMG submission 185762) | Marine microbial and viral communities from oxygen minimum zone, Eastern Pacific Ocean - ETNP201302SV91 (SPAdes) (version 2) | ecosystem: Environmental > Aquatic > Marine > Oceanic ... | reverse complement strand
TCATTATCTAAATCAAATAAGTTTTCTACATTCCAAAATGATACTTTTAACTCTTTTTTATTCTGTGCATATAAAAAAGGGTTAGACATAAATATTAATAGGACTATTTGAAATAAAGAGAGAGTCATAAAATAATATTTTGGGAACTTTTTCATATTAGAATCATTTATTTAAGTAAGGGAGCGGGATTATTACCCAAAGTTCACCCTCCACTTGCCTCCTTGGTTTGGCTACCACCCGCTCCCAAACCTCTTTAACAAACATTTCTTTTTTACATATTAAATGCATTTTTTTTTATGATTTTCTAAAGCCTAATTTGATAGGTACTCCACTAAAATCAAACGCTTCTCTTAATTGGTTCTCTAGATAACGACGATAATGCACAGGAACTAATTTGGGATAATTTGTATGAAGAATTATCATTGGGGGAGCAGTCCTTACTTGATTAATAAATTTAATTCGTATCATTCTACCTTTGATAGCCGGAATGGACATCTTCTTTACTGCATCATCAAGAAAATTATTTAATAATTTTGTACTAATTTTTTTCTTTCTCGAATGATACACTTCATCAGCTATTTTTAAAATATTTGATACACGCCTCCTCGTAAGTGCAGAAATAAATAATATTGGATAATGATCCAAAGCCTTGAATTGTCGTTGAATTTCTTTCTTCATTTCAGACATTGTATTTGTATCTGCTTCAATGAGATCCCATTTATTCACCAATAATACCAACCCTTTCCCTTTCTTAATCACTAAATCAACAATTGCTTTATCTTGCTTACTAAACCCTTTCTCTGCATCAATCAATACTAAAGAAACATCTGCCTGTTCAATTGCGCTATGCGTTCTAAGATTGCTATAGAACTCGATATTATCGCTTACTTTAGCCTTTTTACGTAGTCCAGCGGTATCAACTAAGGTAATTGTCTTTCCATACCATTTAAAGGCCGTATCAACTGAATCTCGCGTAGTTCCTGCTATTGGCGTTACAATTGTCTGGTTTTTTTGAAGCAATGCATTTGTAAGGGAGGATTTTCCAACATTAGGCATCCCAACAATAGCTAAACGCATATATGCTTGGTCAGTTTCTGTATCAGAGATATGTCCTAATGATGATGAAATTTTTTCTAACATATCTCCAGTTAGCCTTCCTGTTAATGCAGATAATGCCATAACGGGCTCCAAGGCTAATTCATGAAAACGAAACTGCTGATCATCTGAATCCATTGAATCACATTTATTTACAGCTAATAAATGAGGCTTACCTGATTTACGCACCAAATTTGCTAAATCCTTATCACTTGAAGTAGGATCTTCTCTACCATCAACAAGAAATAAAATGAAATCTGCTTCTTGAATCGCTAATTCTGATTGTTCACGTACAGCCGAATTAAAAACATCCACATCATCGGGTATATATCCACCTGTATCAATAATATCATACAAACGATTTTCCCACTCAAGCGTTCCTCTGATCCGATCTCTTGTTATACCTTCTTTGGAATCAACAATTGCTTTTCGTTTCTCTACCAAACGATTAAATAAAGTTGATTTACCTACATTAGGACGACCAATAATTGCTATTGAAGGTCTACTCATTTTCCTAATGCCGAAAAGAAATCAGCTGGTGAATCATCAACAACTTTAACTGGTATATTTAAAGAATTGGATATCTTTTCCAAATTCATATCATCTAATGTTAATGTATTATCCTCATTTAAAATACGGTTAGAGAATAAGACCAAATCACCTAATTCTTCTCCCTGCAACTGCGATATAATGTCATGACCAGTTAAAAGTCCACTTACAGTTACATCATCTTCACCAAAAAATGTATTTACTATAGGTTTTAATTGAATATCTAAATTTGTAAAAGATTCAAAAAGAGGTATAAAATTATCTTGAAAATAGTTTGCAACTAGAGTTCCAGTGCAAATTGTAACTCTTTTTGATAGAGTCTTATATGAATTGTAATTTTTAATCTCTTTATTCCAGCTATCTATAAAATGGGCTACCTGACCAACTCCATTTTCTATTAAATCATGTCCAGCATAGTAATCTAATTCTGGCACTTCATTGCCTACCTTTAAAAACCATTCATCACTAAGAAGAACAAAATTATTCCCATTCTTTTGAAGATATTTTTTAGAGAGTTTCTTAGCTGTTGGAATAAATTTTTTAGCATACTCATGCGTTACTTGAGGAAGCTTGGGTAATCCTTCTCTATGTTTTGTAAGGCCTACTGGCACGATTGACATAGATAATGCATGCGGATAAAAGGAATAAATATCTTCAATTGTCTTTTCTAAAAACTTTCCATCATTCCATCCCGGGCAAAGAACAACTTGTGCATGTAATTCGATGCCATTCTCCGTTAAATATTCAAATTTTTTCATTAAAAAATCATCCTTACCATATAAAAACATTTCTAGTCTTTTATCAGGATCTGTTACATGAACCGATACGTACAAAGGCGATAGTTGCTGTTCCACAACTCGTTTCAATTGTTTCCATCCCATATTAGTCATTGTGATAAAATGTCCATAAAGAAAAGACATACGGAAATCTCCATCGCGAAAGTATAGACCTTCTCTCATTCCAGGAGGGTTTTGATCAGCAAAACAAAAGACACAATCATTAGCGCATGCACGAATATTAAAATCATCAAATCCTATTCCAAGATTATCATCAATATCCTTTTCTATATCGTATTCAATAAGTTCTCCATCCTGCTTAACCTTAATAATGATATTCTCATCTGCTACCTTAAACCGATAATCAATAACATCTTTAACTCTGGATCCATCAATTGAATACAATTGATCGCCTTTTTTCAGACCAAGGGATTCGGCTATACTATCTTTCTCTATATGATTTATTTTCATAAGTAAAAACTACGTTATTGAAACAATGCTATACCTTTGATTTTTTTGAAATTTACAAACGATACAAACGGCGAATATTATCATCGTATAATAAAAGCCCGCTTGCCACTGTCCATAAAGAAAGGAATGAAAAAAATATAACCACCATAAAATAATTACCATTTGGATCAATTGTATAGCTTATATAATGCACACCAGCTCTTATCCATATAATGATTCCAAAAAATGTTGCCCATTGAACAAAAAGTAGCACTGGCCTTCTCATAACTAAAAGCAACATTGGAACAACTAAGCTCCCTACCATTAATAATTTATTTCCATTCATATAATTCTGGGCTGAAATTAAAATCCAGGAAATAACAAGAGGTATAAATCTATAAACAACCATACTTATTTTGAAGAGCGGGCGATGAGAATCGAACTCACGTCACGAGCTTGGGAAGCTCGGGTAATAGCCATTATACGACGCCCGCAAAAATCTTTCTTTATTGATGATAAACTACACTGTTTCATGTACAAACCCATCCCATTTTTTCATATAATTTATAAAAACATCGCTTAGATCTACTTCTCTAAGGTGATTCACCGTAAAAGGACCTCTGGGAGGATTATAATTTTTTTGAGATAGTTTTTTAGCCCAATCAGGATAAGGAATACCAACTCTCGCTACTCCAATGAGATCTGCACCTTGATTCATTAATTCCTGAGCGTCTGATTGGGACCAAATGCTCCCCGTACTAATTATAGGGGGCAAATCATCATAACTCTGGGTAAACCACTCAGTCAATCTTCTAGGGTCATCTGGATACTCTTCTGATTTTGCAAATGAATCCCAGCATGAAATATGTAAATAATCTATTCTTTCATCTCTGAGAAAACCAGCAAGATTAATACTATCAACTAGATGTATTCCCAGATTACTAATCTCAGGAGAGATTCGAATACCAACAATAAAAGAATCTGGCACATTTTCTTTTATAGAACGATATATCTCGATTAAAAATCTGGATCTATTTTTTAAATCACCACCCCATTCATCTTTGCGCTTGTTTGTCTTAGTTCCTAAAAATTGTGATATCAGATACCCATGGGCTCCATGTAGCTCTATACCGTCAAACCCTGCTTTCACACAACGAACAGCCGCCGCTGTAAAATCTTTAATAATTCTTTTTATATCTTTTCCAGATGCAGCGCGAGTAAATCCGCTTTTTGATTCATCGCAAGGGATCTTACTTGCCGATATGGGGTTTTTTGCTGTCAAATATTGAGGTGCTCGCATCCCACCATGAAATAATTGTGCAAAACTCAAGCTTCCATGAGTACGAATTGAATCTGTAAGTGATGTTAAATTATCAATGTGCATATCATCAAAAAGGCCAAGCTCTCCCTCCCATCCCTGGCCATCTTTGGAAATATGTGATGCTGCAGTTGTAATAATTCCAAAACCGCCTTTAGCGCGGCGAGTAAGCCACTTCATTTCTGATTCAGAAAGAGTACCATCAGAATGACTTTGTTTATTTGTCATTGCAGCAAGCACAGCTCGATTACGTACCCTTTGCCCCGTACGATTAAAAATAAATGAATCGGTAGGACCAGGCTGTTTATTCTGTACCATCGTTAAATCTACCCATCATCGCACAAACAAAAAAGCTTATCCCCTTAGATGCGCCCTCCTTTAGCTTCCAGGCAATTTAAATACATCTTCCACATCGCATTTAAGAGTTTTTGCAATTTTCAATGCAAGTACTGTAGATGGAACATATACACCATTTTCTATTCCATTAATACTTACTCTTGATACACCTGCGCTCTCTGAAAGTTCTTGCTGAGTTAAACCAGCAGACTTTCTGAGTTTTTCAAGATTGTTTAAAAGCTTTTTGTGGTGCTTACCCACTTTTATTTCTCTTCAAACTTCTCAACTGCATTGGTTAACTCTTCACTCGTATTTGGGTAGAGATATCCAGCAATCATAGTTCCTACCCCTATAGCACTAACCAATAAGCCTACACCTTCGAATAAAGACCCCATCACAATATAGCCAAGAAGATATAGACCAATTCCTACAAAAATAGTAATTACTCCTCCTCTACGGTAATCTATCGGCTCCTTTTTTCTTTCATCCATAACATGTAAAAATTCCTCCAATTTAGTTGCATCATCTATATGTTTAGCTATCTCTAGAAGGGTTCTGTTTTTTTCCTTTTGTTCAAAATAAAGCCAGATAAATACTGCTATTGGAATAATTATTCCAGTAAGAACGCCTATAATTGGTACTAATTCACTCATAATATCTCCTTAATTAAAAAATTAATGTAAAGTATACCTTACATATTAAAAATGTAAAGTATACTTTACAATAGTTTATTTATATAATAATAAATATACCTATTTTTGAATATGATATGAGGTTCATAGTATGGATACAAATCATAACCAATGTGGTGCTCTTTGATCTTCTTCTATTTTGTTAACAAGTGCGACAATGAAATTAGTAATAGCTCTTAAAAAGAGATTAGCTTACTTCAAAAGCACCATCTTCTTCGTACTAATGTATTCACCAGCTTGTATCTGAAATAGATAAATACCTGCACTCACTGGTGTACCATAGTCATTGGTAGCATCCCATACTACTAACCTATAACCAGCATTTTGGGTTTTATTAACTAGAGTTTTTATCTGCCTACCCAACATGTCATATATAATAATATTCACGAGATTATTTTCCGGTAAATTATATCGTAGCGTTGTAACGGGATTAAATGGGTTGGGAAATGCCGGAAACAATTTATAATTGACTGGGGTCCTACTTTGATCATTAGCGCTATACAACTCCTGTACTTCATTAAAAGAACTTCCAAACGTTTCATTTAAATCCCAGGATATACCAGGCACCCATTGATCACCTCCATATTCGTATGCCCCTATATCTGGTGCAGAGCCAATATAAGTCCCAGTAATACCCTCGATTATTGCGCCAGAATCAATTAATGCAGATCCTTGAATTGGCCTAAAATCATAATTTTCGGGATCAACAAGCATATCTTTTATATCATTATTTGTTTCATAACCATTCCAGTTATGATCATAAACGCCTGGCACGGGATAATCCTCATAATTTCCTGACCTATGGCCAGAAATCTTATTTGCTGCATTATTTTTAGTTTCTGTACCATCGTTCCCTCCTTGATCAATCATAACAATAATATCATTCTTGTCTCCATTATCAAATGCAGTGTTATTATATAGCATATGCTCATATCCCTTGATCATAATTCCACCCTGCACATTCCAAATAACATTGTGATGCATTAAACCGTTATTCCCAGCGCCATTCCCATCAAAACGTGAACCATATTTTATTGTATCGTGTAACCAATTATAACGAATCTCTACATTTGGTTGCTGTCCAACCATACATTGAATAAGGGACCCATCACTTTGCATATATCCACTATCATACATATTGTTAAATTCAATTAACGCTTCATCGCCTGGGTTTAACGTTGCTGAAGCGCCCATTTTATGCATGGTATTCCTTCGAATAATATTCCCAGAACCACCCATCTGAACTGTCGTCATTAATCCATTCAAATCTGTTGCGGTATAATCAATATGATAGAAATAACAATCTTCTATCGTGTTATTATTTGAATAAATTTCAAGAGCAGATCCATCCGTATATCGAAACGCACATTTATAAATAATACAATTACTACTACCAGTAATTAATGACATATCAGGTTGTGTATCAATTATCCCTAGCATTCTCTTATAACAACTTGGATACCAAAAATTACACCCCTCAATTCGAGTAAAATCTCCATTAGTAATTTTAAATGTCGTTCCAAAAAATTCAAGATTTTGTATAGCTATATAATCGGAATTAGAGATATCAAAAGCATAGGATTGAACTTTTCCTCTAATTTGAAGATTATTGGGATTAGAATTATCTGGTGGCCAAAAATATAACTCATTGGTTAAAGTATCTAAAAACCATTCTCCCTCAGAATCAAGAAAAGCAAGCTTTCCTTCTAAAAAATAATCATGATGCTTTGTTTTCCAATCAGGAACAGGATCATACGTAAATGTATTTCCGGAATGAGTAAGAATACGACGTGTCCAAGTCTTAAATGAACCAACATTCAAAATTGCAATTGCTCCAGTAATATCTAATCCACTTGCGGCTAAATCAACAGATCCATGAGGTTCATCAATAAATGTACCATTCATATATGCATTCTCATCTTCATCAATGGTTCCATGACCCCAATGATTTTCTTTATCCCAAATAGATCCATCTTCAAAATTAGCATTGGGCCAGCGAGCCATAATCATCTCTTGTCGATTAGAGAATAACTGCCATACAGGAAAATCTAGTGTTGTTTTCCATATATCACCTGAATATATCTCCCAAGAAGACTCTAAAAGCACTGTACCATCCAATAGGACTCGTTCATTTTCATATGCAGAAAAAATCAATGGTGCGCTCTCTGATCCATCGTTATTATTCATTGAAACAGCTTCATGGTAATTTCCTTGTCTAATATAGCATATATCCCCTGCGCTCATTACATCTGCAGCTTTTTGAATTGTTAAAAAAGGGTTGTCTACTGTTCCAGCGCTATTATCATTACCATTATTTGAAACATAGTAATCTGTTGCAGAAATTGATGATACAAGAATAATTAATAAATAAAGAGAAATTTTATACATTATTTTATTGATTCAAAAATACAATTATTTTGCTGTACCCATAGTAATTTTTAAAATAATTTTACGAAACCAATTAAATGGCAATATTGATCGCAACCCAACTCTGATTTTTGCTTGAGTTCCAGCCAAATACCGTAATTTATTTTTTCTGCGTTTAATTATTTTCTCAATAATAATTGCAACATCTTCTGGATCTCCAACACCCCTACGAGTATCTAATATTTTAGAATGAAGATGCTTCAAACTATTTGTGAATTCAATATAAGGGCTTTGTTCACTCGATCCTGCTTTGGCTTCTTTGCTATTAACATCAATTGCTTTTGTAGAAAATGTTCCTGGCTCTAGTAATACGACCTCAATCCCAAATGGATAAAGCTCTAAGCATAAACCTTCACTAAAACCTTCAAGTGCAAATTTTGAAGACCCATATGCACCTAGCCCAGGTAAAGCTGATCGACCTTGAGCGCTAGATACATTAATTATTTTTGTTGAAAATATTTTGTCTGATTTTATTGCGGTCTTACGCATTAAAGGCAATGCAAATCTAGTTACTTTTTGTACGCCAAAAAAGTTTGTCTCAAATTGATCTCGTATTTCCCTTTCAGACAAGTCTTCAAAAAAACCACCAATCCCATAACCAGCATTATTTATCAAAACATCTAATTTCCCTTCTTTATCTTCAATAGTGCTGATTGTTTTCTGTATAGAAGCATCATCACAAACATCAAGCTTTATCATATGACAATTTGTATCTCTTCGATCTAATTCTATTTTTAAATCATTTTTTTTTGATAGATCTCGCATGCTAGCATAAACAGTATACCCTAAAGATGATAATCTTGCAGCTGAAATCATTCCAAAACCACTCGAACACCCAGTTATTAAAACAATTTTACTCATAAATCCATAATAAATAATTTTGTATCTAATACATCAGTCCACAGCATATTATCAATTTTAGGAATAATAAAATTTTTGGTGTAACCCCAATCATGCTCTAACACCTTTTTCCATCCAACATGAACTTTAGTCCATAATATAGGGCCATTATAAATCGGGTTGTTTATATTGCTGTAGATATAATGATTAAGATCATCTTTTTGATATAATTCTCTATCAATAGAGTTCCTTAATTTTTTAAATAGATTAATATCTCCAAATTCTTTTGCTGCTAATAATCCTGTTAAATGTGCAAGAGGAGATGCACCAGATTCCAGATCTTCTTTTACATAGGCAAAAGGTCCTAGTTCTTTTGTGAAATTTTCTTTCCATATAGAGTATAAATCTTCATTATATTTTTGATCATATACCCTTAAAAAAGTCATTGTCCATGCATTGGTGTATCCTGATAGCTGTGGATTGCAAAATTGATGTTTTGTATTGTACATCTTCAAATAGAAGCCATTCTTTTGGTTAGTCATTTTTTTCTTAATAAAATCAATTGTCCAACTAGCTTCAACATTGGAATAATCTGTTCCATATAATTTGTCATATATTTTAAGACTTAATAAAGAAATAGCATTACATTGAGCAAAATACCTACCAGGTTCACAATCTGCCCCTTCATGTTTTCCTTCAATATGATGCCTTCGCATTTCATCAATAATTTTACTAGTAAGCCAAGTAAATTCTCTACTGAATTCTTCATTTCCTGTCATTAATTGATAAAGGCCATACATTAAATTTAAATGTCCTTTATACATAACATTTCCTTCTGATATGGGATCATCACCCATTCCATAAGAAATCCAATCCCCCCATACTTTTGGTGATTTCATTTTCTTTATCATCAAATACATTGCATGCTTGGCTCTATCTGCGTGCTTTTGACTAATCATAGCAATAGATGGCATTGCATATGATGAAAAAGCAATTCCATATCTCCAACGTAAATGTTCTGAAGTATCCCAACCTATAAATTCATCTCCCGTTATATCCATCAATTCATATGTATTATATACATAATTAAATTGTCCAATTTCATCTTTTTGGAGCGCACGGTGGCCTATTGGATCAAAATACCTTTTAGCATTAGGTAGCCCAAAAGGATAAAAAAAGTATAAAACTAATAAGAAAATCATTCCTGATATGAAAAACGATATTTTTATTCGCTTATTCATAAATATGATATGTTTTAAATAAAAAGATAGGGTTTATTTATCTAAACTGGACTAGGATTAACAATTTTATTATTCTTTTCATTATTTTGGAAATAAAATGTTAATGCTAAGGAAAAAATGATATATACTATTAATAAATATACAGGGATACCTTGTAATCCGTACCAACTTAAATTTTGAATAAATAAAAGCACAAAGACCAAACTCGCTTTTAATAATTCAGCAATAAATGCATAATTACTATTATCTAACATCGATGTAAATGAAAAGACACTTAAGAGTAAAACTACCGCATATAAATAATTCATTGTATTACTATGACTAGAAAAAATTATAAGTAAATGAAATAACAATAAATGGGTTATAACTAATTGTGTCCAAGAATAGGCATATAAACCGCGAGAATTATTAGTATTATATTTTGATTGTTTTTCTGGATTAGTCACTTCTAATAAAGGAAATTTCTCTTTGACATCAACCGGCCTCCATCCTGTTGGCATGAACCATATACGAATTTTGTCAAAATATCTTTCCGCATACCAAGCATCTTTTAATAATTGCCAAAGATGTTTATAATTAATAATCACTGGATTCCAAGTGCGGACTGGTTTTAATGTGCCATATACTGGTTTCACCTTTTCATTTTCAGCTTGGAAGGTTCCAAATAGTTTATCCCATATAATAAGAATTTGACCATAGTTCTTATCTATATATTCAGGGTTTATAGCATGGTGGACTCTATGATGGGATGGAGTGACCAAAAAATATTCAAAAATACCCATATTCCCAATTAATTGTGTGTGGTACCAGAACTGGAAAAAGAAATGTATAGGTCCAAGTATAACAAATATCTTTACAGGTACTCCTAATAAAGCTGCAGGAATCATAAAAATCGTTGAGAAATTTACGGCATTTGAGATTGACTGCCGCAAAGCACAAGCCAAATTAAAATCCTCACTACTATGATGAATAACATGTCTATTCCATAAAATATTCACTCTATGTTTTAAACGATGAGTGCAATAACCAGTAAAATCTTGAACTAAAAATGCAATAATTACTGCAATCCAAATATTCTCAATATGAAAGACAGTTAGATTGTTAACTAACCAGGAATATCCAATAATTGCAAAACCATACCTTACACCATCTCTTATTATTTTAGTTAATCCTGAACTAAGACTAGTAATAACATCTGCTTGATGATTAACTATAATACCCCTTCTTTTTGCAACTAAAGCTTCTAACGCAATTAGGAACATAAAGATCGGTACTGCTACAAATAAAGATTTGATATAAAAACTCATAAATTATCTATATTAATACGGTATTCATTAATAGCTAATGTTATAAATATTATAATTTAATATTTATCATATTTTATTAAATATAAAATTAATAGTAATTTAATCTAGTGATTATAATAATTTGCAATTTATGAAAGCAACATTTACAAATGTTGAAAAAGAATTTTTCAACAAATCACATTTAAATAAGCCCAAAACCAAAATCCCTTATATTCAAGTTGATAATATACCTAACCTTGGCTTGTTAACCTCATTAAGATTCCTAGAATGGACATTAGAAAATCCTCAAGGTGTCATAAGCCTTCCTACTGGAAAAACTCCTGAATATTTTATTAAATGGACTCAACATATTCTTTCAAATTGGAATGACCCTAAAGTAGAACGACTATGTAAGGACAATGGATTAAATACTAGTAAAAAACCAGATTTGGGTCATCTGAAATTTGTGCAAATTGATGAGTTCTATCCAATAAATCCATTACAACATAATAGTTTTTATTATTTTGTTCAAAAATTCTATATAAAAGGTTTTGGATTAAATCCAAAAAATAGTTTATTAATCAATAGTTCTAAAATCCCAGATCTTAAGGGTATAAAAATTGAAAATATTTTTCCTAATTATAAGATAGATTTATCTCTTCGATATAGAGATACCAACTCTGATATTGAAGAGAAACAAAAACAAACCATCTTTTCAATTGATCAATGGTGTAGTGAATATGAAAATAAGATTGCAGACTTAGGTGGGATTGGATTTTTTCTTGGTGGGATTGGTCCTGATGGTCATATCGCTTTTAATGTTCGTGGATCAGATCATAATTCTACCACAAGAATTCTAGAAACTAATTTTGAGACACAAGCAACATCAGCATCCGATCTAGGTGGAATTGAAATTTCACGTAATAGGTTAGTTATAACTATTGGTCTATCTACTATAACAAAAAACCCCAATGTGATTGCAATTATATTTGCAGCCGGCAGATCGAAAGCAAAAATAGTAAAAGACTCTCTACAAAAAAGAAAGGATATCAAATTCCCAGCTACGGCACTTATCGATTCAATAGGAAGTCGATTTTATCTTACAAAAGGTGCAGCCTATTTGTTAGATGAAATAAATATTAATAAAAAAGATTGGAATGCAGAAGAAACTAATCGAGCATTAGTAAAGTTATGTAAAAGCCTGAACAAATTTGGAATTCGCTTAACGAAAAAAGATATCATAGATAATCAAATTACATCATCCATACCAAATATAAATGAGAACACTTCTACTCTATTTTTGAAGCAAATGAAAAAGAAAATCCAAAAAGCTAGCGATCTTCCTACTAATAATACCATATTACATACAGGCCCACACCATGATGATATATTATTAGGCTATTCACCGATAATTAACCATCTAGTACGGTCACCCAAAAATATAAATTACTTTGCAGTAATGACTTCTGGTTTTACTTCCGTTACAAATGGATATATTGCTAATCTATTATCAAAAACATTAGAGCTAGTCAAATTAGAAAAAATCCAGATGATAAAATATCCTGACTTTTTTGATAGAGGATTTAAGTTAAAAAAAGCAAAGGATGTCTATCATTATCTAGATAAAGTTGCATCCCAAAATACTTCTGGGCAAATACGGGGGCTTTGCCATCGAATGGTGCGATCTTTAGTGGATATCTATAGTCTTAAATCTTTAGATGAATTAATAATAAAAATAAAAGAAATTATTGAATATCTCTCCAATTGTTATGATGGGGAAAAAAACCCTCCAGATATTCAAAAATTAAAAGGTATGCTACGAGAGTTTGAAGAAGAACTTGCATGGGCACATTATGGTGTGGATATCAAGAATATTTATCATCTGCGCCTTGGTTTTTATAAAGGAGACATATTTACTGAAACTCCTAATCGTGAAAGAGATATAGAACCAATAATCAAATTAATAAATCAAACGAATCCAGATATTATTACTTTAGCGCTTGACCCTGAAGGAAGTGGCCCAGATACTCATTATAAAGTACTTCAATCAATTGCTGAAGCTTTACGCATTTTGAATAAAGAAAAAGATATATCCAAAGTTAAAATATGGGGATATCGAAATGTTTGGTATCGTTTTGACTCGGCAGAAGCTGATATTATGTTTCCTGTTTCTCTTAATTCAATGGCCGTTGTAAGAGATACATTTTTGAATTGCTATCTTAGCCAGAAAGATGCTTCTTTTCCTAGTTATGAATTAGATGGCCCTTTCTGTGATCTTACTCAAAAAATATGGGTCAATCAACATAGAACGATGGAGTTAATACTGGGGAAAGATTTTTGGTATCAAAACAAAGATCCTCACTTTAGGGCAACCCATGGTTTAGTTTACTTAAAAGAACTGACTGTGGAAGAGTTTTTAAATACTGCTCGAGTACTTGAAGAAAGCATAGAAGGATCGATTATTTCATAAATTATTATTTATGAAATAATGTCATTTATCTTCTTCATAAGTGAAGCATCAAATTTATCTAAATAATCTATTGTTCTTAAGTTTTGTCTAAGTTGATCTGGATTGGATGCACCAAGGATAACTGTGCTTACATTTTTATTTTGCAAACACCAACCTAGAGCAAGATTAACTAATGGTATTCCTACACTATCAGCAACATCTTCAAGATCATTTGTTATCTTCAACATAGTTTCTCCTTTTTCACTATTTAATCTATCCTTAAGAAACTCATAACCATTTATATTCACTCTTGTACCATCGGGAATTCCATTTTTGTATTTTCCAGTTAAGATACCTGAAGCCAAGGGAGAAAAGATCGTTGTACCAAGCCCTCTATCATTAAATAGATCGAGATAATCATTTTCTATTTTTGATCGATTAAAAATATTATACTCAGGCTGTTCCATTGTTGGGGGTGTAAGATGATTTTGTTCAGATATAGTATATGCCATTTCAATCTGATCTGCACTCCACTCTGAAGTTCCCCAATAAATAATTTTCCCTTGA
>Ga0208764_10001712_pt1 | contig 14028 bp, 9 predicted proteins | sample ETNtaG_18_FD_185762 | JGI IMG/M metagenome (GOLD analysis project Ga0208764, IMG submission 185762) | Marine microbial and viral communities from oxygen minimum zone, Eastern Pacific Ocean - ETNP201302SV91 (SPAdes) (version 2) | ecosystem: Environmental > Aquatic > Marine > Oceanic ... | reverse complement strand
TATGAACCTGAAATACCGAACAACACTGGAAGCCTTATCAGGTTATCAGCAAATATGGGAGCCAATCTGCATCTTATCAAGCCTTATGGCTTTGAAATTAATGACAAACGATTGAGGCGAGCTGGTCTTGATTATAAAGATTTAGCCAATGTTAATGAATACGACAATTTTGACGATTATCTGGATAAAGCCTCTCCAGAAAAAATTTATATAGTCAGCACTAAAGTAAAAACAAACTATGCTGATGTTAAATACTTTAAAGGGGATTCATTTCTATTTGGTTCAGAGACTAAAGGACTTCCAAAAGAAATAATGGATGAATATGATGGCATTACACTCCCAATGCAAAAAGGATCGAGGAGTCTGAATCTTGCTAATTGTGTATCGATAGTTGCTTATGAAGCATGGCGACAGCTTGGCTTTTCTATTTCTAAATAAGAAGAATTAAATTAAGTGATAAGTATTTATATTAGTTTTATTAATACTTATTTTTCTATTACTATTAAATATTCAAAGAGAAAAAAATTATTTTTTTTGACAACTAATTGTAAAAATCCCTTACAATTTAATAATGAAAAATATTCCTGAATTTACTGACACCATTGAAGAGTGGACACATTTTTATATACCACTTGCTGATGGTATAAAACTTGCAGCACGTGCTTGGCTTCCAGTCAATGCCATTGAACAACCAGTACCAGCTATTTTAGAATATATTCCCTATCGAAAACGTGATGGCACAGCTATTCGTGATGAGCAAATGCACCCGTATTGGGCTGCTTTTGGTTATGCATGTGTAAGAGTAGATATTCGTGGAAGTGGTGAATCTGATGGCTTGTTGCTTGATGAATATTTACAGCAAGAGTTAGATGATGCTGTTGAAGTAATTGATTGGCTTGAGCATCAAGATTGGTGCAGTGGTAAGGTTGGTATGATGGGAAAATCCTGGGGTGGCTTTAACTGCTTACAGGTAGCAGCTTTGAGACCATCTGCATTAAAGGCAATCATAACTGTGTGTTCCACAGACGACAGATATGCCGATGATGTTCATTACCGTGGGGGAGCTGTATTGATAGAAAATTTTAGCTGGGCTGCCACAATCTCAGGTTATATGGCAAAGTCTCCAGATCCATTATTACTGCCTGAGACTTGGCGTGAACATTGGCTTGAACGATTGCAGAACATACCATTCTTTGCAAAAAATTGGCTAGAACATACCTATAAAGATGCATATTGGAAGCATGGCTCCATTAATGAAGATTATTCTGCAATTGAGGCGGCAGTATATTGTGTGGGTGGTTGGGGTGATGCCTATTCAGTTGCAATTCCACGCATGATGCAAGGCTTGCCTGGCCCAAAAAAAGCACTGATTGGCCCTTGGGCTCATAAATACCCAAATTTTGCATCACCTAAGCCAGAGATGGATTTTTTAGCTGAGGCTAAACGCTGGTGGGATTATTGGCTGAAAGGAGTCAAAAATGGCATTATGGATGAAGCAGTTATTGCCGCGTATATTCAAGACTCTGTTCCTCCTCAATCGAGCTATGAAGAAAGGCCTGGACTCTGGGTAGAGGGAAATCAGTGGCCAATTCAAAGTCAAACAATTGATTTTAATTTAAGTTCAAGTGGACAGCTAACTGATATCAAAACAAAGGGCAAAGTTTCTGTGCAGAGCCCTCTGACTACTGGTTCAGCAAGTGGTGAATATTGTGTAATATGGTGTGGACCTGATTTTCCAACAGATCAGCGTCAAGATGATATTAATAGCATATGCTTTGATACAGAACCACTTGAAAATTCTATATCTTTACTGGGCGCTAGTGAATTAAAGTTAGCTATCACAAGTGATCAGGATTGTGGTCAAGTAGTTGTTCGTCTCTGCGATGTCTCTCCTAGTGGAAGTAGTAAAAGAATTAGTTATGGTGTTCTCAATCTTGCTATGCGAAATGGTTTAGATTGTCCAAAGCAAGTAGTGGCTGGCGAAGTAATGGATGTGTCTATTAAATTGGATGATACAGGTTACGAGATTCCTGTTGGACACAGACTTCGTTTAGCAGTTTCAACTGCTTATTTCCCCTTGATTTGGCCTGCACCAAAAAATGCAAAGTTAACCTTAGATCTAGCATCCTCTTGTTTAACTGTTCCTTGTCATGATCGAAGTGCAACTTTAGTTCGAGATTTAGGCCAGGGGTATGTTTGTCCAGTTAAAAAAACAAAAAAAATAAGGCCAGAAAAACATGAACGTTTAATACAAATAGATTCAAAAAATGGTCTTGTGACAACTAAAATCAATGATGATTTTGGTAAGCATACATTTGTGGAGCACAATCTGACTGTAGGTGAATCCTGTAAAGAGATACACAGTATATTGCCTGATGATCCATGCTCAGCCTTGAGTGAGTGCAGTTGGCATGCTCAGCAATCTCGACCTGGATGGAATGTTGATATTTATAGTCAGCTTAAGGTAACTTGTGATGAAGAGTATTTCTATTTAAATAGAAATATCAAGGCCCTAGAAAATGGTGTCCAAGTTCATCAATCTGAATCGCAAGAAAAGCTACCTCGGGGTTTTTCTTGAGTTATTTAAATTTTTAAAAACTGAAAATTTAATAAAATTATGAAAAATAGATTATTAAATACTCCCATTAATTTTCCAAATACTCTTCCAGATGGATATCACTATATTGAGAATGAACCTACTTATGATTCAAATATACATCTTGCTCTTGAATTCCCAAAAGATTCACATACTCTTCATGAACTAGGATATAGCCAAGAAGAGATAGACAAATGTCCTACTGATTATGGTGTTTCTGGTGTAACAAGACTTTTATCAGATGAAGGGGTTAGAGTCTTGATGCAAACTGCACAATCTCTCAGAAAATATGCTTCAAGTGGTGGAGAGAGAATTCAATATCTTCTTAGAGGATGTGTTTATCGTTCAAAATTTTTAAGAGACTTGTGCCTATGTCCAAAGGTTAGTGAATTTTTATCACAAATTTATGGAATTCCTGTTGCTCCCCATTCTATACCCCTTCATCTTGGGCATTTTAACTTTGCGCCTGACGATCTAACTCGAGCAGTTGATAAATGGCATATCGATACTATTGGTTTTGATTATGTGATGATGGTCTCAGATCCTAATCAACAAGTAGGTGGTCGATTCCAGTATTTTCTTGGTACAAAAAAGGAGATTCAAGAAATTAAAGATAATAATCAATCAATACCTAAAGATCGGATTATTAGCCCAGAATTTCCTGGGCCTGGTTATATTATTGTAATGCAGGGAAATATGGTAGTTCACAGAGGAGCTAAACTGGAACAACCTTTTGATCGAGTGACAATGGTTAATGGATATGTCCCTTTAGATTTAGAGTCAGTTGATCCATCACATTTTTCTGATCTTAAAACTGTTGATCCTCATCAACTATTGTTTCCTGAATGGGCGCGTCACAAAGCATGGTTATCTAAAGGAAAACTTAATCAAATTATTGAAGAACTTCCTTTTACAGATGACAGGGAGTTAATTATTAATAAGCTAAAAAGTGCCATCAAGGATGTTGAAACAGCAATCAAAGATATAAGTGATACTAGTGAGGGTGAGCAAAACTTTTATGGAGATTTAGAAAAATAAATAATTTGCTCTAGAAAATGGCGTCCAGATTCATCAATCTAAATCTCAAGAAAAGCTACCTCGGGGGTTTTTCTTGAGTCAATTAAATTTTTAAATACTAAAAATTTACAATAAAACATAATGGTTTAGGCTAGGTAGCATAACCTTCAGATACAAAACGAACAGATGAATAAAGAAAAAGAGGCCGAAAACTTTCGAAGCGTGGAACACTTCTGGATTGAGATGCCTGACGGCGTCAGACTTGCGGCTCGCATCTGGTTACCAAGAAACGCATTGATTAAACCTGCACCAGCAGTATTTGAGTATATTCCTTACCGCAAGGTAGACATGGTTAGGGCGCGAGATGAACGTAACCACCCTTATCTGGCTGAAAATGGGATTGTTGCAGTGCGAGTAGATATGAGAGGTTCAGGGGATAGTGAAGGTCAGATGTCTGACATGTATTGTCAAGACGAATTAGACGATGCCCGTCACGTGATCGAATGGCTGACATGCCAGCCTTGGTGCAATGGAAAGATTGGTATGTTTGGCACCTCATGGGGCGGTACTGCAAGTCTTCAGGCAAATGTAAATGCACCTGATGCATTGAAAGCTATCATTGCTGTATGCGCAACTCATGATAGGTACGAGGATGACATCCATTATATGGGAGGGTGTCTGCTTACAGACAGTGTTGAATGGGGCACTACCTTGCCAACAATTTTAGGCGCCCCACCATCAGCAAATGTTGGAGATAATTGGTTTGCAATGTGGAAGAAGCGGTTGGAGAAGATGTCTTTTCCGCTTGAAGCATGGTTGCGACATGAAGATAGAGGAAGTTTTTGGCGGCATGGCTCAGTTATTCATCAGTCGGATAGTCTTAGTGCACCAATTTTATGTGTAGGAGGATGGTCGGATCGATATTCAAATTCGGTCATGTCGCTGGTAGACCGTCGACCAGATTTGGTCTGGGGGATTGTTGGTCCTTGGGGGCATCATTATCCTGATCATGCTCATCCAGGCCCAGGAATAGGCTTTCAGAGGCTTATGTTGGATTGGTGGCAGCACTGGTTAATGAAGGATAATCCCTCAGAGCCAGAATGGCCAAAGCTTCGCACATGGGTACGGAGTTTTGATCCACCAGCAGACGCCATCAATAATCGCAGTGGAGCATGGGTTCAAACTGCTGCCTCAAAGGAAATAACATCTATTACAAAATGGCATCTATCGGAAGGAGGACTGACCAAAGATGCTTCAGAAATTCACATTGATTTGCCTTCTAACCTGCAGGTTGGTGCAAAGGGAGCAGATACTGGTTATTTTGGTCGGTTTGGTGGTTTACCACCAGATCAGAGTAATGATGACCAAGCATCAATATGTTTTGATACTAAGCCATTGGAAAATGATTGCCTGATCTACGGCGCGACTGAATTAGAGTTAAGTCTTGAATCATCTAATCCAAGAAGTCAGCTTTGTCTGCGTTTGAACGATGTTGCCCCTGATGGGACTTCAGTAAGGATTACCTGGGCCATTCGAAATATTGCTTTGGATGATGCTCTGGATATACCAGAACACCCTTTTCCGTTAGGAGCTCTAAACATCCGAGTACAATTTCCTACTATGGCCTATCGGATAAAGGCTGGTCATAGCTTACGGCTTGCCGTTTCACAGAGTTACTGGCCAATGGTTTGGGTGCCTCCGTCCATCGGATTAATAACTCTGCTTGGAGGTGTTTTGAGTCTTCCTGAACCTCGTTATGACTTGGAATCACTTAAAGTCAATATGCCAAAAGTCGAGGATCTACCGTCCGAAAAATCATACACTGTTTCGAGAGAAACGCGGATAAAGAGGTACCCGGCAAAGTTTGAAAAAGGCGAAGTTAGATCTGGCTGGTATCAACCTTGTTCGTCAGTTTACTACAATGAAATTGATACGTACTTTGGCTATGAGACTCGTGCCGAGTTTCGGATCAGACCCGATGAGCCCTTTACCGCAATCTGCAGCTATGAACATTCCATGACATTTACTCGCCCAGACGGAAAAGCAGTTGTTACCTGTATGGTTGAGCTGACAAGTAATGCGGACAAGTATCGTTTGATCGGCAACTTCAAAGCATCATGGGATGATCAAATCGTGAAGAATCGAAATCTAAATCTCAATATCACCAGAAAATATACCTAAGGCGAATTTACCTTGAATTTTTAGTTTAAATCGTATACCCTGTCCATGAGAACTGATTTATTTGATGTTCTTTATAGTTATTAAGTTTTTTATAAAAAGGAGAAAAAATGAAAATTAAAACTTTACTAATTGCATTATTTATTAGTGTATTTGGTCTTTCTAGCTCGTCTGTTTTAGCAGATGCTGTTAAAGTTAGAGATTACTCTGACCTTAAAAACATTGATCCAGCTTTTTCTGGTGGTATGTTTGATGAAAGTATTCAGGGTCTCATATACAGTAAGCTTATTCAACTTAAACCTGGAACATGGGATTATGTTCTAGATGCAGCTGAATCCATAGAACAGACCACACCAACTACAATAGACTTTAAATTAAAAGAAGGCATCATGTTCACTAATGGTTTTGGTGAAATGACTGCTGAAGATGTTAAGTATTCTTTTGAGAGAATTGTTGATCCCGATGTTAAATCTACAAACTCACCCGATTGGGGTCCACTTAAAGAAGTAGTGGTCAATAGCAAATACGAAGGCACAATTGTTTTTAACGAGCCTTATCCACCTGCTTGGACTATTGCTTTACCTTATATTGTTGGAAATATTGTCAGTAAAAAAGCTTGGGATTCTGTAGATGGTAAAGTAAGTACTACACCACCTAGTGTTTCAGGACCTTATCTATTCAAAGAATGGCAGCCGAAGCAAAAATCTATTTTTGTAAGAAATCCAGATTGGCATGGTGGAGAGGCGCCACTTGATGAAATTCATATTATTCCAATAGATGATGAAGCTACGGCTCAATTGGCATTTGAAGCGGGTGATATTCACTATACCCGTGTTCCTACAAGCTCGATAGCTAGCCTGAAAGCTTCACCACCAGCAAATTCAGTCCTTGAAGAATACCCATCACTTTACTATGTTTGGGTTGGTATGAATGTTGAAAACGAACTCTTATCGAATCAAAATTTAAGAAAAGCGATTCAACATGCTATTGATGTACCGTCAATTATGGAGGCTGCCTATTTTGGTTCAGCAGTTCCATCGACTGGAATTATTGCTCCAGGTCTGATTGGTCATCGGAGTGAAAGTCTTGTTGCTCCTGAGGCAAATATTGCTAGGGCTAAGGAATACCTAGATGCTTCTGGACTTTCAAATGTGAGTGTAACACTTGATGTTTTAAATAAAGCAACCAATGTGACAACTGCTCAAGTAATCCAGGCAAACCTTGCTCAGGTTGGGATTACACTTGACATTAATGTGCATGAGTCTGGTGCTTTCTGGTCACTTGGGGATGATACTGCAGGGGATCGATACAAGGATATTCAACTAATCCTCAATCGCTACTCAATGGGGCCAGATCCTTCATATGCAACGGCTTGGTTTGTTACCTCTCAAAAAGGTGTGTGGAACTGGGAGCGTTTTAGTGACGCGGCATTCGATACATTAGAGGCTGCAGCGAAGTCTGAGGTCGATAATACTAAGCGTGACCAAATGTACCAGCGTATGCAGGATATTATGGAAAACAGTGGAGCATATCGCTTTATAACTCATGAGGCGACACCTGTTATTTACAGTAAGTCAATTAAGCCTGCATTCAGGCCTGATGGACTTCCACTATTCCGTTATTTTTCTAGCAACTAGTAAGTCTACTTGGAAGGCCTGTATCTTCAGGCCTTCCTATTTTCAAAGAAATTAATAGAGTAAAAGTAGTTTAAAAAGAAACTTTCGTATAGTTTTGAGTTTAAATTATGAACTTGTTTTATAATTAATTTCATTTTCTTAACACGAAGCTAAATTAAAGGAATACTGTGTTACTTTATTTTATAAAACGAATTTTTCTCGGTATTCTGATCATTGGAGTTGCTATGACTCTAATGTTTTTTATGATTCATCTTGTACCAGGCGATCCAGCCAGAATCCTGCTTGGTCCTAGAGCAACTCCGGAAATGATCGCAGATATTTCAATGCGGATGGGTCTTGACCAACCCTTAGTCATTCAACTCATGAAGTTTTTAGGTAATATTCTTCAAGGAGACTTGGGGATGGATGTGATATCTAATCGACCAGTCACTGCAATTGTTTTTGGTCAATTACCTTATACTCTTTGGCTTATTTTCAGTGCCATTATTGGTGCAATGCTTATTGGAATTCCTCTTGGTTGCTACTCGGCTTTACATCGTAACACTCTAGCAGATCGTATTTCAGGTGTTATTTCTGTTGCTTGTATTACTGCACCTTCATTTGTTGTTGCATTGTATTCTTTGCTTATTTTTGCTGTCACTCTAAAGTGGTTCCCTTCAATAGGTGCAGGAGAAAAGGGAGATTTTTTTGATCAGTTATCTCACCTTGTCCTGCCAGCATTTGCAATTGGTTTAGCTTGGGTAGGTTATTTATCTCGCTTAGTTCGAGCTTCGATGCTTGAAGTGATGGGTGAAAATCATATCCGAACTGCACGGGCATATGGTCTCACTGAGACTACTATTGTCTATCGCTATGCTTTAAAGATTGCTATATTACCAACAGTTACAGTTATCGGAGTAGGTATGGGTTTTCTAATCTCAGCTGCAGTATTAACTGAAATTGTGTTTGCTCGTCCTGGCCTTGGTAAGTTAATTATTGAATCAATTACGTCCCGAAACTATCCAGTAGTGATGGGCTCCGTGTTGATCAGTACAGTTTTGTTTGTCATTAGTACAACAATATCAGACCTTGTTAATGCTTCGTTAGATCCTCGAATTAGAGCTAACTTGTAAGGCAGTTATGAAAGTTGCAATCAAAAGAATTTCTTCAGACCCACTTGGATTACTTGGACTATGCTTAGTTACCTTAATGGTGGTTAGCGCATTAGGTGCATCAATATTTGCTCCTTATGATCCAATTCAACTTAATATAATGGAGCGTCTTCAAGGGCCATCGGCTAATCACCTTCTGGGCACTGATCAGCTTGGGAGGGACTTATTTTCTCGAGTACTCTTTGGTGGCCAGGTTGCTTTAAAGGTTGCATTTTTATCAATTGGGTCGGCTCTTATTGTGGGAATCATTTTGGGATTGATTGCTGGTTATGGTCCAGTATGGCTAGATAATTCTATTATGCTTTTATTTGATACTATCCGTTCTGTTCCTACAATTATGTTAGCACTGGTAACAGTTGCATTCGTGGGCGCCTCTTTAACTACGTTAATTTTTGTAATTGCTGCGAGCTCGATACCGACTTATGGTCGTATTGTTCGAACTCAAACATTGACTATTAAGTCGAAGGATTTTGTCAAGGCAGAGATGCTTATGGGCGCATCAGTATTAAGAATTCTTTCAATACATCTTTTACCAAATATCCTTGGCCCACTGCTTATTCTTGCATCGATGGATATTCCATCCATTATTGCTTTAGAGGCTGGTTTGAGTTTTCTTGGTATGGGTGTTAAACCACCAACTCCCTCTTGGGGTAGTATTCTTAATGATGGCTTCACTTTGATTCGTAATACTCCTTGGCCAATTATTGCTGGTTCGATTCCATTAGTTTTAGCCACACTCGGATTTACTTTCCTTGGTGAATCATTACGCGATTTGCTCGATCCTAAACTTAGGAAGTTAATATGAGTGATAACATTCTTAGAATTCGCGATTTATCGGTTAATTATCAAACTAATCGAGGTATATTGAAAGCCTTACGTCACGTTAATCTTGATATACCAAAGGGCTCAATTGTTGGCGTAGTTGGTGAAAGTGGTTGTGGAAAGTCCACTTTGATTACTTCAATTATTCGACAACTTGATGCTAATGCCGATATTCCTAATGGCTTGATCGAGTTCGAAAAGCAGGATCTTCTTAAACTTTCGCAGGATAATATGCGCAATATTTCTGGTACTAAGATATCGATTGTATTTCAGAACCCTATGTCAACTCTGAACCCGGTTATATCGATTGGCCGTCAGATGATTGATATCCAGTATCGCGATAAAATTAGTAAGAAGATAAAAAAACAACGTTCGATTGATATGTTGACTAAAGTTGGTATCCCAGATCCTCATATCCAGTTCAACCAATACCCGCATGAGTTATCAGGAGGGATGCAGCAACGAGTATCGATTGCTATGGCATTGCAAGCAGGACCATCTCTACTAATTGCAGATGAACCCACTACTGCACTTGATGCGACTCTCGAGGTTCAGATACTTAAATTGTTAAAAGAGCTTCAGGAGGAACTAGGTTGCTCAATATTATTTGTTTCCCATCACCTTGGAGTTATAGCTGAACTATGTGATCATGTAGTAGTTATGTACGCGGGTCAGGTTGTGGAGCAGGGAAGTACATATGAAATATTCAACAACCCAGCTCATCCGTATACAGTTAAATTATTAGAATGTGACCCTGCTAGTATTTCTAAAAAGCAACGCTTGTTACCAACAATTCCTGGAGAAATACCCGACCTTATAAATCTATCTGAAGGATGTATATTTAAAAACCGATGTAATCGATCTATTGATCGCTGTGATAAAGATACTCCAATATGGAATGAATTTGACAAGGCTCATTTTGTCAGTTGCCACTTAACAGAATCATGAGTAAATTACTTTCTATAAAAAATCTGCGTGTTCGGTTTCGAACTAAGTCACCATTTCAGGCAATGATTAAGAAAATAGAAGATCCATTCATAGATGCAGTCAGACAGGTTTCATTAGAGATTAAGCAGGGTGAAACCTTTACCTTAGTTGGTGAAAGTGGCTCGGGAAAGTCTACCTTAGCGCTAGCTACTGCCGGCTTACTAAATGCTGAAGAAGGTCAGATTAAATTTATGAATGATGATGTGACTAGTATGACATCATCACAAATAATGGCTTATAGAAAAAAGATTTCATATATCTGGCAAGATTCGATTGGTTCGCTTAGTCCAAGAATGAGTGTGGGCTCATTAATTACCGAAGCTTATAAAATACACAACCTTAAAGATCGAGATCTAAAAATGGAAGCAGATCGATTACTAAAACTAGTTGGATTACCCGCACATATTAGTGAGAGATATCCGCACCAACTCAGTGGTGGTCAGGCTCGTCGTGTCGGCGTTGCAAGAGCTATATCCTTAGATCCAAAAATGATTATTGCCGATGAACCGACGGCGGGTCTAGATGTCTCAGTCCAAGGTGAAATATTAAACTTACTAAACAAACTTAAGGATGACTTAGGAGTCAGTTTGTTTGTTATTACTCATAATTTAAATATCGTGAGACATATTTCTGACAAAACTGCAGTAATGTATCTGGGGCGATTTGTTGAACAAGGTCAAACAGATGATATCTTTGCAAAGCCCAGACATCCTTACACTCTAGCATTATTATCAGCGAATCTTACAACTTATTCAGAAGTAAATTTAAAGAATAGAATCGAGCTTCAGGGTGAGGTTCCGAGCCTAATGGATCGACCGAATGGATGTGAATTTCATACACGCTGTCCATTTTCTAGCAAGCATTGCGATGATGAGTTTCCACCTATACATACTTTTAATGGTGAACAAGTTTGCACTTGTCACTACCCTCTATAGGAGTTAATCATGGAGACTATTCAGCTTAATCATTTTTGGATACCGATGCCTGATGGAACTCGACTTGGCGCCCGACTTTGGCTACCAGATAGCAAAGAATCTTACCCAGCTATCCTTGAGTACTTACCATATCGAAAAGATGATTACACAGTTAAACGTGATTCGAATACAATTGCTCATTTTGCTAAACATGGGTATGCCTGTATCCGTGTTGATATGCGCGGCGCAGGGAGTTCCGATGGTTTTAAGGATGATGAATATACTGATCAGGAAATAGATGATGGTGTAGCTGTAATCGATTGGATTGCTAGTCAGTCTTGGTGTAATGGCAAGGTTGGCACTATGGGAATCTCATGGGGTGGAATTACAGGATTGCAACTTGCTCAGCGGTCGCCTAAAGCACTTAAAACAATTATCGCATTAGGATCAACTGACCAGCGTTATTATGACGATGGTAGTTATTATATGGGCTGTATGGTAGGTCAAACACTTGGTTGGGGTGCAATTATGTTCGGATTTAATTCACGACCACCAGATCCGAAACTAGTTGGTGATAATTGGAAAACACTTTGGCTTGAGCGACTTGAAAAAACACCACACTATATTGAGCGTTGGCTTAAACATCAACATAACGATGAATATTGGCTGAACAACTCGGTAGATGTTAATCATTCTAAGATCAAAATACCAGTTTATGTTATTAGTGGACATGCAGATTGCTGGCCAAATACTGTAGCTCGATTGTTGCAGAAACTTAATGTACCAATTCGTGGTTTACAGGGTCCATGGTGTCATCGATATCCACACCTTGGGATTCCTGGACCGACTGTGGATTTTCTTTCTGACGCAGTTCGTTGGTTTGATCACTGGTTGAAAGAAAAAGAAACTGGAATCATGGAAGAGGCTAAGTACCAAGTTTTTTTACAAGATACTGTTAAGCCAAAAACTTATTATGATACTCGACCTGGTCGTTGGATTGGATTATCGAGTTGGCCATCAGAACAAATTGAAACCAAGTGCTTCTATTTAAATCAAGAGAGTTTATCTATCAAAAAAATATCTAATCAAGCAATGAAAATTTTATCACCACAAACGGTAGGTCAGTTTTCAGGAGAATACATGCCTTGGTTTGCGTTTGGAGTAGCTGAAGAATTACCTGGAAATCAGAATATTGAGGATTCTGGATCACTGGTTTTTGATACTGAAACACTAGAACTTCCATTGGAAATTTTAGGAAATGCTACCCTTACATTGCATTTAAGTAGTGATCAACCGCAAGCGCTTGTTGCAGTAAGGCTTTGTGATCTTTGGCCAGACGGTTCGAGTACATTGATTACTCGTGGTATTTTGAACTTATCTCAACGAAATGGAAAATCAAATCCTGAGGCAATGATGCCAGGAGAAGTTGCAGAAGTTATAGTTGAGTTGAACCATGTCGCTTACGTTGTACCTAAGGGACATAAGCTTAGACTAGCTGTTTCGACGAGTTATTGGCCAATTGCTTGGCCTGCTCCAACTAATACTTGTTTAACAATTTTTTCAGACTTAAGCTTATTAAAACTTCCAGTTCTTGGAAAAAATGCAATTACTGAGACACTAACAGATTTTAGTAAAAATAATTTAGTAGAGGAAGAATCTACCATAACCATACGAGAATTTAGCCAAAATCGTAAAGTCAGCTTAGATAAAAAGAAGAATTTAAATGTAATGGAAATAAAAGCTGATAATGGCAAAATTAGAATTAAAGAGAGCGAAATAGAAATGGGATCAAAGTCTCTATATCGTTTTAGTATTGGTGAGTCGGACCCTCTATCTGCTAGCGCTGAATATGAATGGGAATGGGAATATGGACGAGGCAATTGGCAAACAAAAACTCATACATATACAAAAATTACTTCGGACTTAAATCATTTTTACCTACACGCAGTTTTGATTGCGTGGGAGGACAATAAACAAGTATTTAAAAAGGTTTGGGATGAGAAATTTAAACGAGACCATTTTTAGTTTATTAGGTTTCTAAATTTTCAATATGGTTTTTAAAGTATACCTAGAGCTCTATTAGTTGAGCTTGATTAGTTGATAAGCATTATTAAAGTCTTTAATTGAAACTACATTTTTCCCAGCAAGCTGAACCCTTTTTAAGCTCAATACTCCACTTCCAGTTGCAATATAACAGGTCTCTTTGTTTAGTTCAATGACTGAGCCAGGAGGTTTTGATGAATCTTGGGAAAGAGGTTCTGCTTCAATAATTCTAATGGTTTTATCTTTAAACTCTTTGGCCTGTGCAGTACATTGAGCAATGGGTTTGGGATTAAAGGCCCTAATCATTTGATTGATAGTTTCTACATTTTGATTCCAGTCAATCTTTGCTTCAGTTTTTAAAACCTTTTTTGCATAGACAGCTTTTGAATGGTCTTGAGGTTTGTGATCTAGATCAAGAAGTTTTTCTATTGCATCAAGAATGAGGTCAGCACCCATGATTGATAAAGACTTTGTTAAAGAGTCAGATGTTTCAATATCCGATATGGAATGTTTTTTTGCCAAAAGAATATCACCTGTATCTAGGCCTTTGTTCATTTGCATTATCGAAATTCCAGTTTCTTGATCACCCGCAAGAATCGCTCGTTCAATTGGCGCTGCCCCTCTCCATCTTGGTAGAAGAGATGCGTGAATATTTAAACAGCCAAATTTGGGGATCTCTAGAA
>Ga0208764_10001710_pt1 | contig 14033 bp, 15 predicted proteins | sample ETNtaG_18_FD_185762 | JGI IMG/M metagenome (GOLD analysis project Ga0208764, IMG submission 185762) | Marine microbial and viral communities from oxygen minimum zone, Eastern Pacific Ocean - ETNP201302SV91 (SPAdes) (version 2) | ecosystem: Environmental > Aquatic > Marine > Oceanic ... | reverse complement strand
GAACTAAAAATATTGGTATTGCTATTTCAGATATTAATAAAAAAGTCGCAACCCCTATAGAAGTTATTAAATTTACTAAATATATGGATTTAAAGAATAAAATTAAGGAATTAGCTGATAAAAGAAGTATTCAAGGAATTATCATTGGCTATCCTATAAATATGGATGGATCAATTGGACCTAAGGCACAATCAAGTAATTCACTAGCTGACAATCTTTCGTCTGACTTAAAATTACCTATACTTCTTTGGGATGAAAGGCTTTCAACATCTGGTGCGGAAAGAATCTTAATAAGCTCTGATATTTCAAGAAAAAAAAGAAAGAAAGTAATTGATAAGGTTGCTGCAAGCTATATATTACAAGGGTATTTAGATTTTATTAATAAAAACAATAGTTTGTGATATAATGTTAACTTAATTATTAAGAATAATTTTTTCTAAAAGAGAAATTCTACACCATAAACCATACTTCATTTGTTCAAAATATTTAGCTCTTTTATCATTATCAAACTCTCTAGGAATTTCATTTACTCGTGGCAAAGGATGCATAACTATAGAATCTTTTCCTAAAGATTGAAGTTGATCATTTTTCAGGGAGTAATCATGATCACTCCCTCTTTCTTTTTGGACTCTAGTTACATAAAGGACATCTGTATCTGAAATAACATCATCAATTCTTTCAAATTCGCGACTATTTTTAGGTAATGAATCTTTTGGAATCCTTAAATTTTTAGGACTTACAAAATTGAATGAATTATTTTTATATCTACTTAAGAGTTTTACAAGACTTTTAACAGTTCTACCATTTTTTAAATCGCCAATAAAAGTAACTCTTAAATTATCTAAGCTCTTATTATTATTTGAATAAATAGTTAACCCATCTAATAAAGTTTGAGTTGGATGCTCCCCCTCTCCATCGCCTGCATTAATAATTGGTACAGAACTTACACTAGCCGCTCTAAATACCGATCCTGTCTCAGGATGACGTAAAACTATACAATCACTTAGAGTGCTCATAGCAATTATTGTATCTTCAAGTGTTTCCCCTTTTGTAACGCTAGAGAACTTGACATTATTAATAGGAATAACTGACCCACCTCTTCTTGTCATGGCACTAAAGAAGGATGAAGATGTTCTTGTTGAAGCCTCATAAAAAAGATTAGTTAATATTTTTCCTGAAAGTGTATTGGAAATATTATCTTTGTTCTTTAATGCATTGGTCCAAACTTCAAGAATGAAGTCTTCCGACATATCGTCTACTGATAGAAGATGTTGCACATATTATCCTTTCAGATTATCTATATACATCAAAATGGAAATTTTTAACTCAATATTTTTATATTTTTTTATAATCTTATTTTCTTATTTAATAGGATCTGTACCTTTTGGTTTTTTATTAACCAAGTATTTCAAAAATAATGACATTAGAGAAATTGGTTCAGGCAATATTGGTACAACCAATGTTTTACGTTCTGGCAATAAAGGTTTAGCTCTTTTGACATTAGTTTTTGATACCTTAAAAGGATTTTTACCTGTTTTTATAATGATTGAATATTCACCCTTTCTAGCTTCTTTAGCGGCTATTTCAGTTTTCATGGGTCATATATTTCCTGTTTGGCTTAAATTTAAAGGCGGTAAAGGAGTTGCAACATTTATCGGTATACTTTTTGCTCTTTCTTTAAGTTCAGCAATTATATTTATCTTTTCTTGGTTATTAGCTGCCTTTATATCAAAAAAGTCGTCTATAAGTTCACTATCCGCAACTTCTATATCATCAATCTATATTCTTATTTTTGATAATATATATGGGTATATAATTATTATTTTGTTAATTTTTATCTTTATTAGGCATTATGAAAATATAAAAAGATTATTTAATAAAACAGAACCAAATATTAAATTTGGAAAGAAATAATTTTATAAAAAAAAATTAGTTATTTGACTTATTGGCAAAAAAATGAAATTTCTGTTTTTTTAAGCGGAGAATATTATGCACTTGGTTGTTGTTGAATCACCTGCGAAAGCTAAAACTATAGAAAGTTATTTAGGTTCAGAATATAAAGTGATTGCCTCATTAGGCCATATAAGAGATTTACCCTCAAGTGAAGGTTCTGTTAAACCAGATCAAGACTTTGAAATGGTTTGGGAGCTTGGAGAAAAAGGTAAAAAGCAAGCGAAGACGATAAATGAAGCTGTTAAAAACTCAGATAGTTTAATTTTAGCAACCGACCCGGATAGAGAGGGTGAAGCAATTGCATGGCATGTTCTTGATTTTTTACAAAAAAAAGGAAGTCTAAAAGATAAGGAAATTTCTAGGGTTACTTTTAATGCAATAACAAAAAATGAAGTAAATAAGGCTATAAATAATCCAAGAGAGATAGACAATGAAATGGTTGAGGCTTATTTAGCAAGAAGAGCCTTAGATTATCTTGTTGGCTTTACTTTATCTCCTGTTTTATGGAGAAAACTACCTGGAGCAAGATCCGCTGGAAGAGTTCAATCAGTAGCATTGCGGATCATCTGTGAAAGAGAAATTGAAATTGAATCTTTCAAACCTCAGGAATATTGGTCTATTGAAGGCATGTTTTCATATGAAGACTTTGAACCTTTTGAAGCTAAATTAACTCATTTTAATAATGAGAAATTAGATCAATTCGACATCAACAATGAAAAACAGTCTCAAGAAATTAAAGAAATCATAGAATCGAACTCCTATAAAGTTAATGAAATAAAAGAAAAAGAGGTAACAAGAAAACCATCGCCACCATTTATAACCTCAACACTACAAATGGAATCATCACGTAAATTAGGTATGACCGCAAAAAATACAATGATGACTGCTCAAAAATTATATGAAGCAGGTTTAATTACATACATGAGAACTGATGGGGTTCAAATTGGAAAAGAAAGTATTGAGGAATTAAGGAACAGTATAAGTGCCATATATGGAGATAAATATCTTCCAAAAGAGCTAAATGAATACAAAGGTAAAGTTGCTAATGCACAAGAGGCACATGAGGCAATAAGACCAACTGATCCAAAAAAGACACCTGATATACTAAAAAATGATCTTAGCTCAGATCAACTAGAATTATATTCTCTTATTTGGAAGAGAACTTTAGCAAGTCAAATGGAAAACTGGAAAGGTTTAAGAACGACTATAATTATTAATAATGAAAATAAAGATATTATCTTTAGAGCATCAGGTACTGTTACCACCTTTGAAGGATTTAGAGCATTATATGAAGAAGGACGAAAAGAAGAAAAGGAAGAATCTCAAGATCTGCCAAGACTTAATGAAGGGAAAAACCTAAGTAACATAAAAACAAATACAAACCAGCATTTTACAAAAGCTCCACCAAGATATTCAGAAGCATCTTTGGTTAAATCTTTAGAAGAGAAAGGAATCGGAAGACCATCAACATACGCATCTATAATATCAGTATTACAGGATAGAAATTATGTTCGACTTGAAAAAAAATATTTCTTTCCAGAGGATAAGGGAAGGCTTGTAACATCATTTTTAGAAGGCTTCTTTAGACAATATGTTGGTTATGATTTTACGGCTGAGCTTGAAAAGAATTTAGATAAAGTTTCTAATGGTGAGATTAATTGGAAAGATTTTTTAAACAATTTTTGGGGCGAATTTAATGACTGCTCCCAAAAAGCCCTTGAACTAAGAACTAGAGATATCCTAGATAAACTAAATGAAAGTCTAGGTAATCATATTTTTAAAAATGATGAAGGGGAAATCGATAGAAAATGTCCAAAATGTGAAGGAGCATTAAGTTTAAAAACTAGTAGAAATGGAGCTTTTATTGGCTGCTCTTCTTATCCAGAATGTAAATACACAAGAACATTCGGTTCAAATGGGAATATTGAACCAAAACTCATTGGACTGCATCCTGAAACAAATAAAGAAATTAATCTTTTAGTTGGGAGATATGGTCCTTATGTTGAAATTAAAGAAGATAATGAAGAAAAACCTAAAAGAGCAAGCATACCTAAGACCATTGACCCTAGTGAGGTAAATATAGAACTTGCTCTCAACTTACTATCTTTACCTAAAATAGTTGGCATACATCCTGAAGATGGAAATGAGATAAAAGCAGGATTAGGAAGATTTGGGCCTTATGTTGTTCATGAAGGTATTTTTGCAAGCCTAACTAATGTAGAAGAATTATTTACAATTGGTTTAAATAGGGCTGTAGATTTAATTGAAGAAAAAAAAGCAAACCCCGGAAGAGGACGAGGAAGTAAAAAAATCAAGGATCTAGGAAAAAATCCTGAAAACAATGAAGATTTAACATTAATGGAGGGAAGATATGGTCCATATGTAAAATCTGGTAAAGTTAATGCATCAATTCCTAAAGATAAGAATATTGATGATATTAATTTAGAAATTGCTATAGAACTCATTAAGAATCAGAAAAATAAAAAGAAAAAGAAAAAATGAGTAACCCTGTGAAGCCAAAGGCTGCAGCTAGCCTGGTAATAGTAAGAAATATCAACAACAAAGCTAAAGTCCTGATGGGTCAAAGGCCAAAAAGCGCTAAATTTGCTCCAAATGTTTGGGTTTTTCCTGGCGGAAGAGTAGAAAAACTAGACTGTAATAATCAAAAAATAAATATAAGTAAAAAAGTTTTAAAAGATCTTAAAAAATTAAATTCTTCTCCTAATCTTTCAAGAGGCCTTATTTCAGCGGCTATAAGAGAAACTGAAGAAGAAACAAGCCTTAGACTAATTAATTATAAGTTAGATGATTTATGGGTTTTAGCTAGAGCAATTACGCCAGCAAATCAAAAATTAAGATTTGATACAAAATTCTTTGTTTTAAATTCAAATAATTTTACCAAAAAAATTATAGGAAATGGTGAGCTAAATAATCTTAAATTTATTGATCTAAATAAGGCTATAAAATTGCCTTTATTTGATATTACGGAATTTCTTATTGAAGATTTAATTAAGAAGTATGAAAATCAAATAAATAATAAACATTTTCCTTTCTTTTGGAGATACAAAGGGTCATCAAGAATTATTTCAAGACCTAATAATACTTGACTAAAAAATAAATTTACCTATTTTGCATACAAAAGGAAGTCTATGGCAAAACAAACTACAGTTAAAATTAAATTAGAAAGCACTGCTGGTACAGGTTATTACTATGTTGCGAAGAAAAATTCTAGAACTATGACAGATAAAATGGTTATTAAGAAATATGACCCTGTTATTAGAAAACATGTAGAGTTTAAAGAAGGAAAAATAAAATAAGCCTGGAAGAAGAAACCTTAAATCAAATCAATTCCTTATCATTAAATAAAGAAAACCCTATTCTAATTATTGATGCTGATGAAGTTATTTTCTTATTTTTAAAAGGTTTAGAAAACTACCTTAAGAAAAAAGGTCTTTTTTTAGATTTAAATGAACCAAGAATTACTGGAAATATAAAAGAATTAAGCACTGGTCTAGAAGCTAAAGACATCGATATGAATAAAATAATGCCTAATTTTTTTAGTTCAGAAACTGAAAATCTTCAATTAGTTAGTAATGTAAAAGAAGTGCTAAAAAGACTTTCGAAATTTATGCAGGTAGTAGTTCTTACTAACCTTCCCCATAAGGACAAAGACAAAAGAGAAAAGGCCTTGAGAAATAATAATATAGAATTTCCTGTAATAACAAATAGCGGATTAAAGGGGCCTGCTGTAAAAAAAATACTAGAAAATAAAAATCAAAAATCTTTTTTTATTGATGATATGCCTATGAACATTGACTCTGTAGCAAAAGATTCTCCAAAAACAATTTGTATTCATTTTATTCAAGATAAAAGGATTAATAAATTGATGCCCACTCCCAAAAGTGCCAAGATAAAATCAGCTAATTGGTTTGATGTAGAGAATTTTATACTTGATAACCTTAAAGATGATAAAAACAGAAATACCTAATTATAAAATTAATCAAATTTGTAGAGATTGCTATGTTGTGTCTAAGGAAATCTCTGAAATCTGTAAAAAATGCCATTCTCCCAGAACTTTAAGCCATAAAGAAATCTCAAAATTATATATTGCACACATAGATTGTGATGCTTTTTATGCCTCTGTTGAGAAAAGAGATAACCCGGCATTAAAAAATAAACCTGTTATTATTGGCGGAGGTAGTAGAGGTGTTGTTTCTACAGCTTGTTACATAGCCCGAACCAAAGGTGTGAAATCAGCAATGCCAATGTTTAAAGCTAAGGAATTATGCCCTGAAGCCGTTGTTATTAAGCCGAACATAAAAAAATATAAAAATGTTAGCCTTGAAATCAGAGAAATAATGAAAAAACTAACCCCAGTAATAGAGCCCATATCTTTAGATGAAGCTTTTCTAGATCTAAAAGGAACCTATAGATTACACAAAAAGGTTCCAGCATTAATTTTAGTTGAATTAGTGAAAGATATTAAAATAAAAACAGGTATTAATGTTTCTGTAGGTCTTTCGTTTAATAAATATTTAGCCAAAGTATGTTCTGATCTTGATAAACCTAAGGGATTTTCAATTATTGGAAAAAGTGAAGCAACTAGTTTCTTAAAGGATAAACCAGTAAATCTATTATGGGGCGTAGGTAGTAAATTTAAAAAAAGACTTAACTCTGAAGGAATTATAAATATTGGCCAAATTCAAAAAATGCAAGACAAAGAACTTGTAAAAAGATATGGCGCCATTGGATATCATATTTATCAATTATCTAGAGGAAAAGATAATAGGAAAATACAATCAAACAGAAAGATAAAAAGTATAAGCCACGAAACTACATTCCAGAAAGATACTAATAATAAGAAAGAGTTAGAAAAGGCACTAAATAATTTATCTAGAAAAGTTTCTGATAGGTCAAAATTATTAGGTGTTGGCGGTAAAACGATTAATCTAAAACTAAAAACAAAAGATTTTAAGCTTATTACAAGATCAATAACATTTTCTGATGCCACTCAACTCCATACAAGGATTTTTAAGAATGCAAAAAAACTCTTATACGACAATCTTAATAATTCTAAATATAGACTTATTGGCGTTGGGATATCAGAGTTAATTGAAGAAAAATTATGCGATCTAGATAGCTTAATAGACATTAAATCAAATAATGATAAAAAAATTGAAGTTGCATTAAGTAAATTAAGAAATAAATTTGGAGATAATATAATAACTAAAGGAAACAGCAATGACTACAATTGATGATAATTTAAGAAATCTTAATATAAAAATTCCTGAACCCGCTTCACCAGTAGCAACTTATGTACCATATAACATATCAGGTAATCTTCTGTTTATTTCTGGTCAAGGGCCTTTTGATGGATCAAATCTAATTACTGGTAAAGTTGGTGAAGATTTATCTATAAAAGAAGGTCAAGAAGCAGCAAAATTATGTGGATTAATGGTCCTGGCACAAGCAAAAAAAGCTTGCGGTGATCTTAATAATATAAATAAGTGTATAAAAATAGGAGGCTTTGTTAATTCGAGCGCTAATTTTTCCGATCATGCTCTCATTTTAGATGGGGCTTCTAAGTTAATAATTTCTATATTTAATGAGAAAGGATGGCATTCAAGATTTGCTGTTGGAGCTTCTTCCTTACCGCTTAATATGGCGGTAGAAATTGATGCTATATTCGAAATAAAAAATTAATGAACCAAGACCCTAAAATATCTATTTCTATAGAAAAAAAACTTAGTAATATTAAGAAAGATGAATGGGATGAATGCGCAAACCCTAACCCAAATGATTATAATCCTTTTATTAGTTATGATTTCTTAAGCGCCCTTGAAAAAAGTAAATCTATTAATGGCAATAGTGGTTGGTACTCATCATATTTTATAGCAACAAATAACAACAATAAACTAATTGGGTGTGTACCATCATATTTAAAAAATAATTCTTCAGGTGAATATGTTTTTGATTACTCTTGGGCAGATGCCTACCAAAGAATTGGGAGGCCATACTATCCAAAGTTACAGATTTCAGTCCCTTTTACTCCTGTTACTTCATCAAAATTACTTGCTTTAAATGACAGCGACAAGACTAAAGATGCATTACTAAATGGAATTAAAGAATTTTGTTTATTGAATTCTTTATCCTCATCTCATTTAACTTTTATAAATAAAAAAGAAATGGAACTCTTAAAAGGCAAGGGATGGTTAATTAGAACTGACCAACAGTTCCATTGGAATAATAATAATTATCATGATTTTGATGATTTTCTTGAAGCATTATCTTCTAGAAAAAGAAAAAATATAAAAAAAGAACGTAAAGAATTTAATGAAAAAGTTTTAAAAATAGAAACATTAACTGGAAATGATATCAAAGAATATCATTGGGATCATTTTTATGATTTTTATCTAGATACAAGTATGAGGAAGTGGGGGCATCCTTATCTTGAAAGAAATTTTTTTAGCTTAATTGGAGAGACATTATCAGATAAAGTCTTACTAATTATGGTAAAGAAAGATAATAATTATATTGCTGGGGCATTGAATTTCTTAGGCAGTAATACTATTTTTGGTAGAAATTGGGGATGTATAGAGCACTATAAGAATTTACATTTTGAGGTTTGTTATTACAAAGCAATAGAATATGCAATAACTAATAAACTATCAAAAGTCGAAGCGGGAGCTCAAGGAGCACATAAAATATCTAGGGGCTATATTCCTTCAAAAACATATTCTGCTCATTGGATAAAAGATATTGATTTCTCTGAAGCTATATCGAATTACTTAAAAGATGAAAGAAAATTTATTCAAAACAATATAAAACAATTAAATGAAAACATACCTTTCAAGGGTTAATTAAGGAGAAAAAATGGCTTATGATAGAGATAATATTTTTGCTAAAATCTTAAGAGGTGAAGCAGAATGTGTAAAAGTTCTTGAAAATTCAAAGATATTAGCATTCATGGATTTAATGCCTCAAGCACCTGGACATACATTAATAATACCAAAATATGATACATCAGACCTATTAAGTCTCCCTGAAGATTATATGCAGCCAATGTTAAAAGCCACTCAAGATATAGCAATTGCTGTAAAAAAAGTTTATACACCTACAGGCGTAATGATTATTCAACTCAATGGCGCAGATGCAGGACAAACAGTTTTTCATCTACATTTTCATGTGATTCAAAGAAGTGAAGGTTTAGATTATAAATTTCATTCAAGAGAAATAGAAAGTGTTGATAAATTGCAATCTGAGGCAGATAAAATAAAAATAGCTCTTAAAAGTTAAATTTCAGTTTCTTTTTCTTTTTCTTTTTTCTTTCTACTCTTTTTAAAAGGCTCATAGTCAAAAGTTAATTTTTTATCTTTTAAATCAACTTTAATATTACCTCCATTAGATAATTTTCCATACAAAATTTCTTCTGCAATTGGTTTCTTTATTTTTTCTTGAATAAGCCTGCTGAGAGGTCTAGCTCCCATATTTTCATCATAACCTTCTTTTCCTATCCATATGGCAGCTTCTTTTGAAATTTCAATAAACACATTTTTGTTATCTAGCTGAGCTTCCAATTCAAGGATGAATTTTTCAACGACTCTACCTATTACTTTATCAGGTAATGAATTAAAGGAAATTATAGCGTCTAATCTATTTCTAAATTCAGGATTAAATAAACGATCTATTGCCTCAACGTCATCTCCTTCCCTTTTGTCTCTATTAAAACCTAGAGCAGGTTTAGCTAGGTCAGAAGCTCCAGCATTAGTTGTTAAAATAATTATTGTATTTCTAAAATCTACTTTTCGCCCATTCTGATCTGTCAAAGTTCCATAATCCATTATTTGCAAAAGAATATTAAATATATCTGGGTGAGCTTTTTCGATTTCATCAAGAAGAACAACCGAATAAGGAGATTTATCAACACCATCAGTTAATAACCCGCCTTGATCAAATCCAACATAACCAGGAGGCGCTCCTATTAATCTTGAGACTGTATGCCTTTCCATAAATTCAGTCATATCAAATCTTAATAACTCAACATCTAGAACTAAAGATAATTGTCTTGCAAGTTCTGTTTTTCCAACTCCTGTTGGTCCTGTGAACAAGTAAGAGCCAATTGGCTTTTGAAGGTCTCTCAGACCTGCTCTTGATAATCTAATTGAAGTTACAATTTCATCTATCGCTTTATCTTGACCAAAAACCATACGTTTTAATGACTTGCCTAAATCTTTTAATTTTTTAGTGTCATCTCTTGAGATATTTCGAGAAGGTATTTTTGCCATTCTGGCAATTGTTTCTTCAATATCTTTCTCTGTTATAATTTTTTTACCTTTAGAAGAAGATAATCTTTTTGCAGCTCCTGTTTCATCTATAACATCAATAGCTTTATCGGGTAATTTTTTATCATTCATATATCTTGAAGATAATTCAACAGCACAATGAATTGAATCATCAGAATATTCAAACCCGTGAAACTCTTCAAATTTCGTCTTAAGACCTAACAGTATCTTTATTGTGTCTTCTAAGCTTGGCTCATCGACATCAATTTTTTGAAATCTTCTAGATAAAGCCCTATCCTTATCAAAAAATTGTCTGAATTCTTTATATGTTGTTGATCCTACGCATCTCATTTGTTGATTTTGTAAGTAAGGTTTCAAAAGATTCGAGGCATCCATAGCCCCTCCAGAAGTTGCTCCAGCACCAATTACTGTATGGATTTCATCGATAAATAAAATAGAATTATCAATATTCTCTATCTCTTTAAGAACTGCTTTTATTCTCTCTTCAAAATCTCCTCTATACCTCGTCCCCGCTAAAAGCGCTCCCATGTCTAGAGAGTAAATAGTTGAGGATTTTATTACTGAAGGAACATCTTCAAAAACTATCCTATAAGCCAATCCTTCTACAATTGCAGTTTTTCCAACACCTGGATCGCCTACCAACAAAGGATTGTTTTTTCTTCTTCTACATAAAATCTGAATTAACCTTTGAACTTCATCATCTCTACCAATTAACGGATCAATTAATTGTTTTCTAGCTTTATCATTAAGATTTTCACAAAAAGCATCTAATGGACTTTTTTTATTATTACCTTCTAAATCATCATCATTGAACTCAGATGTCGCATTAATAGAAGTATAATCCTGGTCCTTTCTAATTCCATGAGACAAAAACTGAACTGCATCATATCTTGATACATTTTGCTTTTCTAAAAGATAAACAGAATAACTTTCTTGTTGAGAGAATATTGCAACTAAAACATTTGCTCCATTTACTTCATTCTTCCCAGATTGTTGGACATGAATAGCCGCTCTAGTTATTACCGTTCTATATCCTGCCGTAGGTTCAGGTAGCTGATCTTTATTATCCAAAATAAGATATTTCTGGTCCTCAATAAATTCAATTAAATCATTTTTTAATAAGTCTATTTTTACATCACAAGCTTTTAAAAGATTAATAGCATCTTGATCCTCAAGAAGAGATAAAAGCAAATGCTCTACAGTTACATGTTCATGATTATTCTTTGCAGCAAAATCAATTGATCGTTGAAGAGAATCTTCTAAGCTTTGCGAAAAACCAGCCATCTTATGCCTTTTCCATTGTGCACTGCAGAGGATGATCATTTTTCTTAGCGGTTTCTAAAACTTGAATTACTTTTGTTTCTGCAATTTCATAAGGAAAAACACCACACACCCCAACACCATTTTGATGCACATGCAGCATTATCTTAGTTGCCTCATCATTATTTTTATGAAAAAATTTCTGTAAAAGAAAAATAACAAACTCCATAGGTGTATAATCATCATTTAAGAGCAAAACTTTATAAAGGGATGGTTTTTTTAATTTTTCCTTAGTTTGGATCTTAGTTTGATCATCAATATCAGTAAATTTATCTTGTTTTGACATTTATTTTATTCCTTGAACTCTCTTAACAAAATATCTCTAGCCTTATTAATTTTTGAACTTAAATAGTTTGAACCACCTTTATCAGGATGATTCTTCTCTATTAAAGTCCTATGCGCAGTTATAATATCATCTTTACTTGCGCTGAAATCAAGACCTAAAATTTCATAAGCTTCTTTTTTATCAATAATAATTTCTTTAGTATTTATGGTTTTAAATGAGTTAAAAATATCATAAAAGGTTTTTAATCTTGTTAGCCATAAAGATAAAGCCAGTAATGGTCCTGATATATAATAAAAACCTCTTAAAAGTAAAAAAATAGATAATGCAAAAAATATTATACCTGAAAAAAATTTCATCAAATTTTGAAATCGTTCTGAATCTATTAAAGTAATATACTTAATAACTAAGAATGCTATTAGAACAGATATTATTCCTAGAATAAGAAAAGGCATTAAACCAAACCTAGTTTACTTAATTCGGAAACAAGATTTTCATTCTCGCTATCAAATCTTGATTGATCAAATAACTCAATATCACTTGGTATATCTTTATCTTCAAAATATCTCCATCCTTGAAAAGGTCTTTCTTTTTTATGAGTAGTAAGAATAATTTCATCTGAAAGAAATATTTTACATCTTTTTATGGAATCTTTACCAGTAAAGCGCTCTATATCCAATATTGATTGTCTTGCCTTTATATATCCCTTAAAAACCCAAAAAATAGAACCTCCATTTCTTAATTCAATGTATTTTTTAGGAAACATTCTAGTTATGTGGATAGTTTTTTTAAATTTTTTCCTGATAGCGCATTGTCTCTCATATAAAATATCAACATTTTCAGCTCCGACGCATAATTTTTTTAAATGAATAACAGTCATTTTTCTCTATAAATTTCAACAACATCAGTGGGTGAAAAAAGTGAAAATACACCAGGACTGATTGCTCCGCCTATAACAAACCAATTTCCTTTAACAAGAGCTGAAGACATATCGTGTCTTGGGGTAGGTAAGGGATTTCTTGGCTCCCAAACACCTTCAAAAAAAGAAAAATGAGAATCAAATGTTTTGTTTGGATTTAAAGATTTTCCTCCAACTACATGTAATTTTTTACCTATCTGCTGAACTGATGAAGATGATATATTTAAGGGATACTCCTTATGTTTTTTCCATTCATTGAGCTTTGGGTTATAAGTTAGGAAAGTATTGGTTGTCATATTACTAGAGATATCTATCCCTCCAACTATTGCAATTTTTTTATTGAATGAATTAAAGCCTGAAGAATAAGGCAATTTATTAAAATTTAGACTATTATGGCTCCACTTCCTTGATAGTAAATTATAAGACATCATCATATCAAGGTTTTCCCCTACCCCGCCAAGGATGAACACATCATTATCAATCTTAACCATTACATGTTCTGATCTAGCAAATGGCATTGGCTCAGATTCTGACCAATTAGAAAGAGTATCATCATAAATCCAACAGGAATTTGTTATATTTTCACCATCAAAACCACCGCACAGGAAAATTTGATTTGCAAATTTAATAACTCTAAATCCTTGTATTTCTTTAGGAAAAATACTAATTGGTCTCCAAATCTTTCCTTTAAAATCATATATTTCTGATAAAGGTGAGGTGCCAATAATACCCTTTCCACCTAAAACATATATGTTATCATCTATAGTAGTGGCAACAGTACCGCTTTTAGCTTTTGGCAAAGGTATTCCTTCTTCCCATTTTGAATAAAGAATATCAGATGAAAATATTTGGAGAACCAATATTAACCACAAAGGGTTTATTTTATATTTTAATTTTACAAACATTTTAACTTAAACAAGTAGCCAAGCAGCAAGACCTAAAAATACAAAAAAACCTACTACATCAGTGATTGTAGTTAAAAAAACAGTAGATGCTATAGCTGGATCAATTCCTACCTTATTTAAAGATAAAGGTATTAAAATTCCTGATAGACCCGCTATAACCATATTCAGGACCATAGCAAAAGCAAGAACAGCACCTAAAGACAAATTAGAAAACCAAAGAGCGCTCAGAACACCAATTATGATTGCGAAAAACATTCCATTATAAAAACTTACTAATATTTCTTTATTTATAATTCTTTTATAATTAAGAGGCACCAACTCTCTAGTTGATAAAGATCTAACAGCAATAG
>Ga0208764_10001709_pt1 | contig 14033 bp, 10 predicted proteins | sample ETNtaG_18_FD_185762 | JGI IMG/M metagenome (GOLD analysis project Ga0208764, IMG submission 185762) | Marine microbial and viral communities from oxygen minimum zone, Eastern Pacific Ocean - ETNP201302SV91 (SPAdes) (version 2) | ecosystem: Environmental > Aquatic > Marine > Oceanic ... | reverse complement strand
ACATCATGATGAGATCTATATTATTGATCATAGTACAACTACTGAAGAAGCTGCGGGACATACAGGTGGTAGTTCAGGTATGGGCGGAGATTACCTTTATCGTTGGGGTAATCCCCAGACCTATGGTCGAGGAAATAGTTCCAATTATTTACTTGGTGATCAGCATGGTGTAAACTGGATCCCTTCCGGTTATCCTGGAGCTGGTAATCTTATATTATTTAATAATCAATATACCAATAATACATCGGCAGTGTTTGAAATAGTGACCCCAGTTAACGATGATGGGACATACACCATTGCTGATGGTGAATCCTTTGGACCCGATGTGCCAGTATGGTTCCATTCAGATGGTTTTCATACTCAGATGCAGGGTGGTGCATTTCGTCTTCCCAATGGTAATACGTTAATCACTGACTGTGATGATGCCCATATGTTTGAGGTAACTAATGACCATGAAGTAGTATGGGAACATGATTATGGAGGAGGGCAGACTTTTATTGCCCGTGCCCAGAAATATTCTATGGACTATTTAGGAGGTGATTTTCCTGATTATACATTAGGAGATATTAATTTTGATGGTTCAATAGATATAATGGATATTTTATTTATTACTGATATGTCATCAGGCTATGGATATGATCCGACACCTCCTGCTGATTACAATCTTGATGGATCAGTAAATATTTCAGATGTTATTCTTCTGGTGACCTATATCATCAGTAATTAGTATTTTTTAATCAGCTTAATTTGTATGGAATTAAGTGTCTGTGTGGCTTGTTTTTGTTTAGTATAAATTATTGTACTATCTTACCACTATGAATCGTAACAAATCACAATCCCCGATTCGTGAATGGTTTATTAGTCAAGCATTAAATCATTCTAAAAGAACAATAATAATTTCCATTTTATTGACTCTGGTTATAGGGTCAGGTCTACGTTTTCTCGTTATGGATGATGATATGATGAAAATGCTGCCAAATGATTTGGATTCAAAAATCACTTGGGATGCAATACAGGATGAATTTGGTAGTACAGATATTATTTTTATAGCTTTTGGATTTGAGGGGCAATCAATTTTTTCACCAAAGGCCCTAGCAGATTTGTGGGCTTTATCAGAAGAATTAAATGCTTCACCAAGTATTAAAGATGTTGCAAACATTTCCACTGGAACTCGTATTGATCAGATTGATGGTTTTATGGAGATAGATGATTTACAACCCAGTCAAAATCTTAGCCAAAAGGATATTAATAAAATAATAAAATATCTCAATAAAAATCCGAATCAAAAAAATCAACTTGTTAGCCGTAATGGAGAATATTTTCTTACAATAGTTCAACCATATGATGAAATAGGCTTAGATCAATTTAGAAATGCAGTGGTAACTATAGGTGATGCAACTTTAGAAGGTTATGAAATTCACTATGGTGGAACTGCATATATTACTGGATCAATCCCAAAACTTATACGGGAAGATATCCAAACCTTAGTAAAGGTAGGGATGCTGATTATGGTTGCCATACTTCTGTTAAATCTTAGGAATCTTTCAGCTGTTGGAATGGTCATGATGGTTATTATATCATCATTAATAGCTATGATGGGATTTATGGGATGGGCTTACAGATTAACAGGTTCAGACAAATTTTTATTTGCAATATTAAATACATCTATGCCAATTATATTGCTTACAATTGCTAATTCTGATGGGGTCCATGTTATTACAAAATTTTTCCGTGAAATGAGAAAAGAGAAGGATGTTAGAAATGCAGTTGCATCAAGCATGGAATCATTATTGACTCCGATTTTTTTAACTAGTTTAACAACTATTGCGGCATTTTTAACAATGACTTCCTCACCCCTAGAGCCCCTTGTAGGATATGGTGTATCCATTTCTGTAGGAATTGCGTGGGCATGGCTTATGAGTTCGTTGATGCTGCCATCAGTTATAAGTCTAAAAAAATGGGATAAACAATCCAAAGCGATAATTGATGCAAGCCCATTTGAAAAGTTGATTAGTAGAATTGCTACTATCGTTATAAAGTATCCTAAATATGTATTTGGAATCGGGGTGTTGTTAGTTTTTATTGGTTTTTCAGGATTGTATAAAATTACAGTAGATGTAAATCTAGCAAGTTTTTTCAAACCTGGAACAGAAATTCGTGATAGTATGGATTTTATGGATGATGAAATGAGTGGGACACTGGATTTAAGAGTACGAGTCGAAGGAGATGTCAAAGATCCAGAGCTATTACAAAAAATTGAATCATTACAAGGGTTTATCAAAGAAAAGGATAATGTTGTGGTTACATACTCTATCGCGGATATCGTTAAACAGATGCATCGCACGGTTATGAATGATAATATAAATTACGAGTTTATTCCCGAAGAGAGAGAAAAAGTTAATAATCTATTTACTATGTATTCTATGTCTGGAGATCCTGGGGATTTTTCCAGTTTGGTTGATTATGATTACTCATCAGCATTGATTACAGCATTGAGTACAGTAATTAGTACTGAAGATGTTTTTTCATTTGTTGAGGAAACTAAAAAATATATTGATGATCATTTTAATACATATGGCAAGGTAGATGTGACAGGTGTTATTGTTGTACTAAGGGACATGGTGGTTTTAGTAATCCAATCTTCAATTTTAAGTATCCTTATATCCTTGGTTTTAATAGGGGTAATTGCAGGATTATTTTTTAATCGTCTTCTGTGGGGTCTCCTTGCGGTGGTTCCATTGACAGGAGCTGTTGTCCTAAATTTTGGGTTTATGGGGCATTTTAGTATTACCTTAAATCACATAACTGCGATTTTATCATCAATAATAATTGGAGTAGGCGTAGATTTTGCCATACATTTTATTTCACAATTTCGGAATCTTTCAAATTACACTGCACCAGAAAAACTGAGTTACGATGTTATTCAGGATGTGGGATATCCTATTATATTAGATGCTGGCTCTAATATGGGATTTGGAGCATTACTATTTTCCGCATTTATTCCAGTCCAATACATAGGAGGGTTAATGGTCTTTGCTATGTTATCTACATCATTAGGCACTTTAATATTATTAGCATCTCTTACTGAGTTACTAAAGTATCATTTAGTTGAAAATGAAAATTAAAATTTTAATTATATTTATTTATCCATTCATTCTAGTAGCACAATCAGGGATGGAAATAGCTTCGATGTTAGATAAGAAACCAGCACCAGATAATCTTGTTAATAATATCAGGATGATCCTTACAAACTCGAAAGGAAAGTCTCGCATAAATACAATGATGTCAAAATCAATAAATAAAAATAAAAAACAAATAATCTGGTTTTTAGAGCCTAAAGATGATAGGGGTGTTTCATTTTTAAAAATTGAGCATGATGATAGAGATGATGCCATGCGCATGTGGTTACCAGCATTTAAAAAAGTACGACGTATCTCAGCGAAGAAGAAAGGTGATGCTTTTATGGGGTCTGATCTTAGTTTTGAAGATTTATCGAGTCGTGAATTAATAAATAATAATTATAGTCGTTTAGAAGATGGAATGTTAGATAATCAATCCTGTTATGTTTTGGAAACCATTCCAAAAAAAGTAGCGAGATCATCTTATTCAAAACATATCTCATGGATTGATAAAAACACCATTAATCTTTTAAAAGAACATTCTTATAATAAAAGGGGAGAACTGAAAAAAGAAAAAGACTTCCACTATGATATAATTAGCAATTATCAAATATTAAAACGTGTTTTTGTAAAAGATGTTCTGGATCAGCATACTACAGAAGTAATTTTCTCAGAAATAAAAATAGATGTTGAGTTGAATGAAAATTTATTCCATGAAAAAAATCTAAAACGTATTCCTAGAGAATAATATTTTCTAGAGACTTAATTCCGTAGAGGTTTACCTTTTTTTAACATATACCTAATTCGATCCTGAGAAAGTTTTTCGCCAGCTAATGAAACAAATGCTTCGCGCTCAATATCTAAAATATATTGTTCATCCACAGATTTTGTAAGACCGGCCTTATCACCACCAGTTAATACATAAGCGAGTTTTTTCCCGATCTTCATATCGTGCTCTGATATTTTACCTTGCATTTTAAATCCTTTTAGCGCCATTGCCATTGCAGTTCTTCCGCCAACACCAGGAAGTTTTAAGTCGTCCCTATAAGTTGGTGGATTATAGCCATCTGCTAGTTCTATTGCTTTGTTTTTTGCGGCTTGAATTTGATAGGTTCTATTTAGAATAACGGTATCATCCTTTTTAAGATAACCGAGGTGTTTTGCTTCATCAGCACTTGTCGCAATTTTAGCAAAACCAACGGTCTCAAAGGCTTTTTGTATTTTTTGAAATGCACCCATTCTGCCAGTTCTTCCATCTAATGAGTTTAATATCATTCTCAGGTTACCACCACCACCAGGTATGAGTCCGACACCTACTTCTACAAGTCCCATATATGTTTCCGCCGCTGCAATCCTGTGGGCAGCTGGCTGTACCATTTCGACACCACCACCAAGTGTAAGTTGGAATGGAGCTGCTACGATTGGACCTTTTGAGAATCTTATTCTCTGAGTAGTGTCCTGCATTGTTTTAACTGCAAAATCCAATGCTTCCCATTGATTATTTTGGCTCAGTTCTAGGAGTAGGTTTAAATTCGCACCAGCAGAAAAATTTGCTCCCTGATGACCTAAAACCATTGCACGGTAATTGCCTTCTTCTATGAGATCGATTGCCATGTTTATCATCTCTATATAGGAACTATCAATAGGATGTAGAGTTGGTTGGAGTATAGAGTGAAACTCTACATTTAATACTCCATCACCAAGGTCATTAACACTTGCACTTAGGTCTCTTTTAATTGTATTCCCTGAAGATTTATGAATAGCGATATTGAATACGTTTGGATTTTTTTCAATTCGAACAGGTTCTTTTTTGATTGGACACCAATATGTTTGATAACCATTATTAATTGTATAAAAATTTTCTCGGCCTGAGTCTAGCATCTCTAGAACCCATGTGGGCACCTTTTTGCCTTCGCCTACCATACGATCAACAGATCTAGTAACGCCAATTGCGTCCCATCCTTCGAAAGGACCTGCTTCCCATCCAAAACCCCATTTCATTGCATTGTCAATATTAATGATATCATCAGAAATTTCAGGTATCCGGTTTGCGCTGTAGATAAGTGTTTTTGCTGTGACTTCCCAAAAATATTTACTTCCGCGATCATTACCATAACATAGAGCAGTCATTTTATCAACCAACTTTTGTCTATCTTTAGCAATTCGAAAACAGTCAAAACGGACCAGTGACATCGGTGTATATTCCCCTGTTTTTAGATTGACTGAGTGGATTGATCGATCTTCATTTTTCTTATAGAAACCGGCTTTAGTTTTTTGACCTAAACGATTTGATTTTATTAGTGTGTCCAAAATATTAGGGATTTGAAATATATCACGCTCTTCGTCCTCTATCGCTTTTTCATAAGTTGTTAGAGAGACATTTTTCAGTGTATCCAACCCAACTATATCAGCAGTTCGGAAAGTAGCACTTTTGGGTCTGCCTGATATGGGACCGGTGAGTTTGTCTACTTCTTCCACTGAAAGTTCATTTTTGATAGCGAGTTTAACCGCTGTCATCATGCCAAAAACGCCAATCCGATTACCAATAAAGTTGGGTGTATCCTTGGCGTGTACGATTCCTTTACCTAATATAGATTCTCCAAATTCAATCATAGAATTATAAGTTTCTTCGGATGTCTCTTTTCCACGAACTAGTTCCAATAGTTGCATATATCTGGGTGGATTAAAAAAATGGGTAATCATGAATCGTTGTCGAACTTCTTTAGGTAGTGAAACTGTTAGGTCACTTAAGGGGATGCCAGATGTGTTTGAGGTAAGGAGTGCTGTGTTTTTTAAGTGAGGCAAGAGTTTTTGATAAACTTTTTCTTTTATATCTAATCTTTCAACAACTGCTTCTAGAACCCAGTCTACCTCACCGATTTTTGCTAAATCATTATCATAGGTGCACGGTGTAACCAGGTTTACATTTTTAGGTTTATAAAGTGGTGTCGGTTTTAATGAAGATAGAGATTCTTTTCCCTTAAGAGCTAGTTCCATGCTTATATCAAATAAATAAGATGGGATACCTGCATTACTTAAATGGCCTGCTATCTGGGCACCCATCACTCCAGAACCAAGAACCGCAACTCGTTCAAAATTTTTTGGCATAGCTTAAATCCTTTCTATAATTGTAGCAATACCTTGGCCTGAACCAATACACATGGTTGCCAAACCTAATGTTGCATTTTGTTGTTCTAAAACATTAACCAGAGTTGTAATAATTCTTGCTCCTGAGCACCCAAGCGGATGACCGAGTGCAATTGCTCCTCCATTAAGATTAACTTTATTTTTATCCCATTTCCCGCTCTGTATAACAAAAAGGGCTTGGGCAGCAAAAGCTTCATTCAATTCAATGACGTCAATATCCTCTAAAGTTATTCCTGCATTTTTAAGTACTTTTTCTGTAGCAGGGATAGGACCCTTACCCATTTTTTTCCAATCTAGACCTACAATCGATCTTCCTTTTATTGATGCCCGTATTTTTAATCCATTAGTATCAGCAAATTTACGACTTGTTATTAGTAGTGCTGAAGCGCCTATTGATATTGGGCTAGATGTGGCTGCCGTTATTGAACCATTTTCTAAAAAAGATGGACTTAGGCTTTTAATTTTTTCTAGGTCAGGCTCTCTTGGTCCTTCATCTTTATCGATAGTATTTTCACCATATATATCGATTGAAATGACTTCATTATCAAATCTACCATTTTCCCATGCTTCCATTGCTTTTCGGTGAGAATTAATAGCAAATATTTCCTGATCATCACGAGAAATAGTTCCCTCAGCCGCAAGAATTTCTGCTGTCTCACCCATACCAATATAATATTCTAATTCAGCAAGATCTGGATGAAAATCAGGGTTGAATCCCCCCATAGGTACAGAGAACATGTCTTCCACGCCAGATGCAATACCTGCCTCGATGTCTCCACTTTCAATTTTTGTACTTATTTGATGTACGGCGTCCATGGATGATCCACAGAATCTATTTACTACTGATCCTCCAGATGTTTCAGGTATACCTGCGAGGATAGCAACACCTTTAGCCATTAGCATTCCCTGTGGACCTTCAGGGAATGCACAACCTAGAATAAGATCTTCAACCTTTTTTGGGTCGAACTTTTTGTTTCTTACTAATAAAGATTTAACTACTTGAGCAGTTAAGTCATCAGGACGAATGCCAACCAAATTACCATTTTTTATTCCAATCGGAGATCGAACTGCATCAATAATGACGGCTTCAGACATAATTAATTACCTATTATCTTTTTTCACGGTTATACAGAAAGTTGCAAAGATCGAGATCAGAAAGATCTATTTGCGAGATATTCCTATGAGATCGATCTCTACCTACTTTTAATAATTTTTTAAATTTTGATTTTTTCATAGTGTACTCCTTAAGCTAGTTAGAATGGATATTTATTTTGTTGAAACATAAAATTGCCGAGTTTCTTTTTTAGTGTGATTGTATCTGTTTTTAAAGCCATCATTATTTTTAGTTTTTCAATTGGCTTTTGAATGTTTTCTGGTACAGTTTTAGTAAAAATTTTATTTAAACACTTATTGCTCATTAATGCAATATCTAATAGTGATTCTGCAACGTCAATCTTGGCGATAATGTATGTCATCTTAGAAGGATTATTTGAAGAAAGATTTTGCTGAACGCGAGAGACTACTGATTCGGCTGTAAAGATATTTGTAAATATATCTGCAAGTATTTCACTTAGCTGCTGCTCATGTTTTAGGTCTTGTCCATATTCGCAGAGAGCTTCTTGGAAAATTAGAGCAGTTAATTTCTTTGCTGCTTCTAAAGCTTGTCTCTCTTCTGCCAATGGGTCATCTGGATCCGGCTCAATCTTTGAATTGGAAAATTGTTCTAAATTTTTGAGGAAATCTCTTAATGAAATTTCTTCCATCAATACTTTTTTCATCATATATCCTGTGATAATTGCGCGATTAATCTCATTGGTTCCTTCCCAGATCTGATTAATACGATCATCTCGATAGGCCATTGCCAAAGGATATTCTTCTATAAACCCATATCCACCAAATATCTGAAGACAATGATCAACGACCATGGATGATGTTTCACTACCATAGACTTTTGCCATAGAAGCCTCCACCGCAAATCGTTCCATGGCTTTGCCCATCTTTTTATAATAATCGGGGTCAGACTTATCTAACTCATCGATTGAATCCTGAATCATACCAACGGTTCTGTATAACATAGTATCAGCAACATATGTTTGTACAGTTGAATCAGCAATTTTTCCTATTATGGAATCAAAATTAGCAATTGGTTGGCCAAACTGTCTTCTCTCGAGCGCATATTGCATTGTTTTTTCGATAGCAAGCTTTGATCCACCCACACTTGCGGCACCTAATTTATATCTACCTATATTCAGAGCATTAAATGCAATTGCAGCACCTTCCCCAATTTTATAGAGAAGGTTTTTGACAGGAATTTTGGCATTGTCAAACTTTAAGGATGTTGTTGATGAACCTTTCATACCCATCTTCTTTTCTTCATTTCCAATAGAAAAACCTTCTGTGTTGCGCTCAACAATAAATCCAGAGAATTGATCCCCATCTATTTGTGCAAGTATAGTGTATATATCTGCCCAACCACCATTACTGATAAACTGTTTCTCCCCATTTAAAATATAATGTTTTCCATCTTCAGAAAGGGTAGCGGTTGTCTTTGCAGAAAGTGCATCTGATCCAGAAGATGGCTCAGTTAAACCATATGCTGCTATCCATTCTCCGGTCATTAGTTTAGGCAAATATTTCTTTTTTTGTTCTGGTGTACCAAAAAATACAATTCCCAGAGTACCTATCCCAGTTTGGACCCCAAAAGTACAACCAAAAGAAGCAGAGCCACTTCTGCCAACACCTTCAGTAACAAGACATGCCGTGATTTTATCTAGTTCAGTGCCTCCATATTGTTCGGGAGTGTCAATACCAATAAGACCTAACTCTCCCATTTCACGCAGGATTTTTCTACTAAGATCTTCGTCTAATTTTTCTATTTTTTTAATATTTGGATATATTTTATCCTGAGCATAATTCAATATCATTTGTTCAATTTCTTTATGCTCATCACTGAACATTTCCCTACAGAAGATTTTTTTTAGTGCGGTTGGGGCCACAAGCCATTGGCCTCCAGTTTTTAGATCCAGTATTTCTCTGATATTCATTTTCAACTCTTTTTCTTTAGCCCATTAAGGATGAATTCTGAAATTGTTTCTATATACTCATGTGCTTCGACACCCGATTTATCGAATAAAGTAAACCAGTGAATTCCTTCAATATTAATTAAGATTGATAGAGCAGTAATCCTAGGGTCTACTTTTTTAAATTCGTTGGTATTGATACCTTTTTTGATAATCTCAATAATATATTCTAAAAAATGAGAATAGATTTCTTGGAGTTTTAAGTTAAAGTCAGGATCCAATCCAGACATTCTCCAAAATTCAACTAAAATCTTAAAAGTGGCAGGGTTTTTATCGAATTGATGTATAAAATAATTGAAAAGAGTTTTAAGCTGTTTAGATGCCGATTTTTCAGTTTGCAGACTATCTAAGACTCCTTTGTTATATTCTTTATACCAATAATCAACCAGAGAAAGGTAGACATCTTTTTTTGATTTGAAGTACCAGTAAATAGTTCCTTTAGAAAGTTCAGCTTTATCGACAATATCATCCATACGACTCTGGTCATAGCCTTTTGATACAACTACAGACTGCGCAGCATTCATTATTTGTTCTTTTCTTAGATTTTGTAATTTGTTACTCATTTATAAATCCTATACTGACCAGTCGGTCAATATTACTATTATTCAGTAGTATTATACAACCTATATTATTAATTAATTATTGTTGTAAAAATTAAAAATCATATTTAATATTTATTGAGACCTAGTCTCATTAACAATAAAATTTGTACTCTAGGGGGCTCTTTTAACTTTTTACCCTTGTTCCGAAATCCAAGGACCTGAATCCAAAAAAAATATTGAGCCCCTGAAAATTTATCAAATGGCAGAATTAATTATAGTTTTTAGAGAAGTTCTTGAAGCATCCCTGATAGTTGGGATCCTCTATACTTATTTAAGCAAAATCGGACAGGTAAGTGCGATTATAAAACTTTGGCAGGGTGTTTTAGTTGCCCTTGCCCTAAGTCTCATAGGGTCTATACTATTTCAAAAACTTGCTGGTGGTTTCCACGGACAAGCAGAAAAACTGTTTGAAGGTGTTGTTATGATTGTTGCTGCCGGTGTATTGGGTACAATGATTATTTGGATGGCAAAAAATAGAAATATCGCTGAAGAGCTTGAGTCTAAAGCTGCAGATGCACTTGAATCAGAAAAATTAGGTTATGGGATATTTGCATTAGCATTTATATCTGTATTTAGAGAAGGAATCGAAACTATTTTATTCTTATATGGCGTGATGATGAAGCAAGGTGGTTTAAATATATCGTTATCTCTTATTGGGGCTGCTATGGGTATTGGTCTTGGTTATATGATTTTTGTTCAAGGACGAAAAGTGCCACTAAAAACATTTTTTAATGTTAGTTCTGTTTTGCTGATTTTTGTTGCTGCAGGGATGCTCGCTTATGGGGTCCATGAATTAGAGTCAGCTGGTGTAATAAAGGACTATGGGCGGATCTGGGATATTAATCCTTCTAAGAACCCGGATGGATCATACCCCATTTTCCATGATAAAGGTACAGTTGGGGCATTATTTAAAGGACTTTTTGGATATAACGGTGATCCTAGTGCGATAGAAGTTGGGGTATGGCTTATCGCAGTTCTTGGTATAGGTTCTATGTGGAAAAAAGTAGCAGAGGAAAATTGATTATGTTGAATAAAATTATCCTACCAATTTGTTTAATTTTATGTACCATTTTTATTGCCTGCGAGGATGATCCACTGCTTGCACCTCAGTCTGGAGAGGAAGAGGACGGAGGAAGTTATGGTAACCTATCTCTTCCAAATGATAAAGAAAATAAGACAATAAAAAACCCAGAAATATTCTAGCTCCTTCAATATGTTTTACCTAAAAATTTTATTTAGCATTATTATATCTCTGTCAATTTTAAATGGTGACAACCACGAGACTGTTGTTTCTGGGACTGTTTTTAAAAATGAAAAGAATACACCCCTTGAGGGGGCAAACATTCTTTTAAGAAGTAACTCAGGTGAAGAGTACGGTGCGTCGAGCGATAAAAATGGTAATTTTAATATCGATGAAATAATTGTAGGCAATTACACTTTGATCGTCAGTTTCATTGGTTATGAAGATTATCGGGAAAACATTAGAATAGCGGATGGGAAAATTTATAAGATAAACGTGGTGCTTTCCATTGAACCCATCTTGATGGCGAAGTTAGAAATTATAAGTGAAGTAGATGCTCCTTATGAAGTTCTTCCTGGTGCTGCGACAGTAGTGAATATGCAAAAATTAAAACTGGTTAATCCTATTGGTACTCAGGAAATGCTAGAATATGTACCTGGTATTAATGGATTTGCAGATGATGGGATTGGGAATTCACGGATTAGTATTGGAATCCGTGGTCTAAACCCAAGGAGAAGTTCTCGAGTCCTAATACTGGAAGATGGAATTCCCATACAACCTGCCTTATATGTTTATCCAAACATGTACTACAATCCTCCTGCAGATAGAATAGACCAGATTGAAGTGATAAAGGGTAGCGGAACTATATTATATGGACCTCAAACAATGGGGGGTGTAATCAATTATTTTACAAGAAGACCACGGAATGAATTTGGTGGAGTATTGAAGCTAACAGCAGGTGAAAATGGCTATAATAGTTTATTTGCAGAAGTAGGAGGATGGGGAGATGGAAAACTAAAACCTGAATTACAGTTTCTTTTGAAACAAGGAGATGGGTTTAGGCAGAATAATGGTTTTAAACAGGTCAATGGAACTCTAAAACTTAATTATCGTACTTCTACGACCAAAAATATGTATCTCAAAGCTAACGTTAATTATGAAAATTCTGCTGCGACATACACGGGTCTCACAAGATGGTCATTTGATAATAATCCTAGATACAATCCAAAAGAACACGACAACTTTGAAGTTTTGAGAACAGCGATTGACTTTATCCAAACTCAAAATTTAAGCTCGAATACGACAAAGACAACTACTGCATTTTTTAGTTATTTTGACAGAAGATGGTGGAGAGAGAATGATATTTTTATTAAAGTAAGTGATACTTCAGTTGCCGATCCGGAAGCACAACCTTATTATAGTCCATATGATTTAGTACGTGTGGGTAATGGAAAAGATAACTTTGGGATATTAAGAACCTTTTATGTTTCCGGTTTGGAACAGTCTTATAAAATCAATCATGAATTATTTGGTCTTCCTTCAAATCTGGAGACAGGTTGGAGAGTATATTGGGAGAGATTTATTGATGATAGAAAAACAGGGTTCACTGCAGATTCTGTTTTTTCCACAAGTGCTAGAGAAGGGGTGTACTTTCGCGGGGCAGGTGATTCGCTAGAAATCCTAGGTGCAAGCCAACATTACGAAACCACCGCGTTGGCGACTTATATTTCAGAGTCCATTGATTTTGGCACTTTTACTCTAAGGCCTGGGCTTAGAATGGAAATATTTGAGCAAGAAAGAGTAGATAGATTAGCAGGATCTCTTTACCAAGATAAATTTATTTCTGTCTTGTTACCCGGAATCGCATTCTCTAAAAATTTGTTAGGAAATATGTTTTTTGGTGGAGTGCATCGTGGCTTTACTCCTCCTTCAAGTGGCGCATTAAAAATATTAAATTTTGGTGAAAACATTGAAAATTCAGGATTAGATCTAGAAGCTGAAAAAAGTTGGAATAAAGAGTTAGGTTTTCGAGGAAGGTTATCTTTTATTGATTACGAAATTGCCGGGTTTCATATTGATATCGAAAATCTTGTTGCAGCAGGTAGAGGAACAGCATTTAAAAATCTCGGGAAAGTAACTACAGAAGGTTTGGAAGTAAGGATGGATTATCTATTTTCCGAGCTGTCATATTTTCTCCCTAACCTAGACATTTCTTATACGTTTCTATCAACAGAAGTAAAAGATGCAACGATTATATCCAATGTGTCAGGGACGTACGGTTCAGAAATACCCATTAAGGGTAAAGAATTACCTTATTCTCCAGCACACACGCTTATAGCTGGTTTGGAATTCAATCCTATTAACAACCTTTCCATCAGACCCGATCTAAAATACGTTAGCAAGGTCTATACTGATTTCGAAAATATTGAAAAAGAAGATGATATAGGTGTATCTGGTCCTGTGCCTGAATATTTAATATTTAATATTTCTGGAAATTTTCAAATTGGGAAAAAACTAAAATTGCTTTTAGCAGGAAAAAATATAAAAGATGAAATCTATATTGGTTCGCGGTTACATTCAAATCCAGGACAAAAGGAAGCAAATATTAGTTCTGGAATTTTACCAGGACCACGTAGACAAATAAATCTGGGAATAGAGTACACTTTTTAAAATTTTTTAAATTTTTAATGAGAATGAGTCTTACTATAAATAAAAATAATAAAGGAGAAAAGTAAATGATAAATAGTAATAGACTACTATACTTACTGTCTTTTATACTAATGTTAAACATTGGTTGTGAAGATACGAAAGAGGAAGTAGTAGACAATACAATAGAGACACCTTTAGAATATGTGTTTGAAAGTCGATTCACGGATGGAGAGAGCAGTGTATCATACTCAGGGCAAGTTGTAAGAAACCTATTGATTAATGATATCAAGATACAGTGTGGTACAGATGCTGGTAATGGAGATGCTTCCACGTTACTTAGTATGATGGCAAATGACAATGCATCTAGAACCATTTTAACCACAACAAATCCTGCATCCATGCAAACAACTTATCA
>Ga0208764_10001706_pt1 | contig 14039 bp, 14 predicted proteins | sample ETNtaG_18_FD_185762 | JGI IMG/M metagenome (GOLD analysis project Ga0208764, IMG submission 185762) | Marine microbial and viral communities from oxygen minimum zone, Eastern Pacific Ocean - ETNP201302SV91 (SPAdes) (version 2) | ecosystem: Environmental > Aquatic > Marine > Oceanic ... | reverse complement strand
GAGCCATTATTTTTTTTATTTAAGTTCGTTATTCATTTAGTGGCTTATAAAATAAATTTCTATCTTAACTAGCGTAAGATTTTTAACATTGATTTTATCATCTTCGGGTTAGCTGAAATTATATTTCCAGTTTTCATAAAATCAATTTCACCCGTAAGCTCTACATTTATACCACCTGCTTCTTGGATAATAAGTGCACCGGCAGCAATGTCCCACGGCTTTAAACCAAATTCCCAGAAACCATCAAGTCGTCCACATGCAACATAAGCTAAATCTAATGAGGCAACACCAGCTCTTCTTATTCCTGCGACTTCGGGGAACAAAGCTTTGAAGCTTTTAATAAAATGCGCCACTGCTATTTCATCATTGTAAGGAAAGCCGGTACCAAGAAGGGCGCCGTCTAGTAATTTCTTATCGCTCACTCGGATTCTTCTGTTATTTAAGTGCGCCCCCTTTCCTTTTGATGCAGTAAAAAGTTCTTGTCTTAAAGGGTCGTATATCACAGCTTGGTCGAGCACCCCTTTATGTTGCAGCGCTATAGAAACAGCAAAGTGGGGGAAACTATGTAGAAAATTAGTTGTACCATCAAGCGGGTCGATAACCCATAAGAAATCTCCTTCTCCTGTCTGCCCTGTCTCTTCTGCCAAAAATGCATGATCAGGATATGCATTTTTAATAGTATAAATAATAATTTTCTCTGCATTTTTATCAACTTCCGTGACAAAATCGTTTTTTCCTTTACTTTCAACTGATATATCACACGTACGATCCATTTCACGTACAATAGAGTCACCCGCAGCTCTAGCTGCGCGAATAGCAATGTTAAGCATGGGGTGCATACAAGTATTCTCCGAGAGATTAAAAACTTATTTTACGTTGTTGGTAACTGCGAGTGAAGCGATACTGTAATGAAAAGTATTTTTGACAAGGTAAGTATGGTTTTAGTCGGTACAACACATCCTGGCAACATAGGTGCAGCTGCCCGTGCGATGAAAGCAATGAATCAGAAGAATTTACGTCTTGTGAATCCATTACATTTTCCATCAGCTGAGGCAAGTGCAAGAGCGGCAGGGGCAGATGATATACTCGCTGGGTGTCAGCAATTTTCAAGCCTAGAAGAGGCTATAAAAGATTGTGATTTAGTTATCGGCACAAGCGCACGCATCAGAGGCATCCCTTGGCCCATGATTCTTCCCCGAGAGTGCGCAAAAAAGATTTTTGAAAAGGACTATTCGTCTATCGCTATAGTCTTTGGAAGGGAGAGTTCGGGGCTATCAAATGAGGAATTGCAATTATGTAATTTAGTATTAAAAATTCCAACAAATTCAGAATACACCTCACTTAATTTAGCCGCTGCAGTTCAGATTATATGTTATGAAATATATTTACTGGTTTGCGATATTGATACTATTGAATACAAAAAAGATAATTTAGCGTTTATTAGTCAAGAAAAAATGGAGCAGTTTTATAAGCATTTAGAAGAATGTTTTATTCAGGTTGGCTTTTACGATGCAAATAATCCAAAAAAATTGATGCATAGAATTCGTCGATTATTTAATCGTGCTCAATTATATGAGAGCGAATGGAAGATTCTACGTGGTTTTATATCAAAAATTCAGGAAAAATTAAGAAAATAGCAGTAATTGTTTCGTTAATTCTAAAAAGATATTTTATAATTAGAAAATGAGTGAAAATAAAGATAAAAAATTATTGTCTATTGTATCGCCTGCTTATAACGAAGCAGAAAATATCGAAGCGTTCTATTCAAGAGTATTAAATTCAACAAGTGAATTAAATCTGGAAATAGAGATTATTTATGTTAATGATGGTAGCAATGATAATACTATTGAGATTATCGATCAGCAGTGCGAAAAAGACGAGCGCATTACCGTTATTGATTTAAGCAGAAATTTTGGCAAAGAAATTGCGTTAACGGCAGGTTTAGATCATGCTTCTGGCGATGCCGTTATTGTCATTGATTCCGATTTACAAGACCCTCCAGAATTAATACCGAAACTGGTGGAAGAATGGCTCAATGGAAATGATGTTGTAAATGCAAAACGCAAAAAAAGAAAAGGTGAAGGCTTTTTGAAAAAAATAACATCATATATGTATTATCGTCTTTTATTCCGCCTCAGCGATATAAACATTCCTATGGATACCGGTGATTTTCGTTTGTTGAATAAAAATGCACTTCATGCGTTATTAAAATTAAGAGAAAAGCATCGTTATATGAAAGGATTATTTTCTTGGGTAGGATTTAAACAAAAAGAAATTGAATATGAAAGGGATGCAAGATATAAAGGAAAAACAAAATGGAATTTCTTTGGATTGTTTAATTTAGCCTTTGACGGACTTACTTCATTTTCAATTCTCCCATTACGATTAGCTTCATTTATTGGTTTCTTGTCAGCATTTTTTGGTTTTATTTATGGAGCTATAATTGTTGCTAAAAAGATATTTTTTCATGAGCCTGTTATGGGATTTACTTCGCTCGTTGTTCTCATAACTTTTTTTGGCGGCATACAATTACTCTCTATTGGTATTATCGGAGAATATGTAGGGAGAATTTTTAATGAAACAAAAAATAGACCACTTTATCTAGTAAAAAATATAAGAAAATCTGTGTTTTATAACAAATCTTAATTCAATCTGATAAATTTTTAGTTTAAAAAAATGAGTATATCGGAAAAATATTGGTTTCTTTTCGCGTTTTTAATTTATTTAGTAGCCGCTTGGTTTAGTGTTGGTCATTATCATGATGATGAGTACTACCAGATATTAGATTTTGCAGCATATAAGCTTGGTTTTGAGATGCAAAATACAGTTATGTGGGAATACAAGGAAGGCGTTAGAAGCGGATTACAACCTTTTATTGCTTACGTAGTTGCTAAAGGATTAACGCTCTTTGGTATAACTTCGCCATTTATTTGGGCTTTTTATTTGCGTTTAATTAGCCTGATTATATCATTTATTTCGGTATTTACTTTTTTTCATGTTATTAAAAAAGAAGTAAATATCGAAAAAATTCGTTCTTATGCCGTTTTCTTTCTTTTATTCTCATGGATACTTGTATTTCTGAACGTACGTTTTTCATCAGAAGGCTGGGCTACTTCATTATTTATATTTGCATACGCATTATATTTTTATCAATCACCAACAGAGATTAGAAAATATTTTTTTATTGGTTTGTTGCTAGGTTTCGCGTTTTTATCAAGATACCAAATTGGTTTATTTATTTTTGGTTTTTGTTTCTGGTTGTTATTTCAGGGAAATGAAAAGATTTCAAATTTTTGGTTGGCAATCTCCGGCTTTATTCTTTCATTAGCAATTGGTGTTCTTATTGATTATTGGCTCTATGAAGAATTAACGTTTAGTTTTTGGAATTATTTTGAATGGCATATAGTAAAAGGCTCCATAGATAATATCGTTGAGCCCTGGTGGTTTTATGTTTATTACTCGATGGTCCAACTTATACCGCCAATTACTTTATTTGTCCCATTGGTGATTATTATTTTTTGGACATTATTCCCGCGTCACTCAATAACATGGATAACTATACCATTCATCGCATTTCATCATTATTTTGGGCACAAAGAGATGAGATATTTATTCCCTGTCATCCCATTCCTGCCCGTTATGTTTGCTATGACGATTGAAAATCTTTTGAAACGATTTAAATATTTAAATCAGGACATCTTCAAACTTCTATTTCAATCAATAATCTATATTTCACTATTTATTAATATAATATTAGTTCTTTTAACTGTTACGTTGCCCGCTAGCAAGGAAGTCGCTCTTTGGCAAAATTGTTTTACTCAAAAAATTCCTAGCGATTCGGTACTGCTAACTTATGACCCGGATGGATCAGGCTCAACAACCGGTGAGCTGGAATTAGATTTTTATAATATAAATAATGTACCTATAATTTCGATTAGTGATGAGATTGAAATTTCAAAAAAAATGATTGAATATCCGGGCAAAAAATTATTTTATGCTGCGAGAAAAAAAGGTAGGGAGGCAAAACTTACTGATAATGGAATTTCAAGTAAATTGATATGTCAGGCATTACCAGAATGGATTCTTAAAATTAATATAAATAATTGGACATCACGAGCAAGCATTTGGCAAATTTGGGAAATTATTAAATAAAATTAATATTTTATATTTTCATTATTTAAGTTGCACCCTTGGTTGTTTGTCATTATTAATGACTTCTCCAATCAACCAAGCAGTTTCACCATTATTATTAAGATAGTTAATTGTTTCGTCTGCATTATTTTTTTCAATGCATAATACTAATCCAACCCCACAATTGAATATTTTAAACATTTCATAAGAGTCAATTTTGCCCTGTTCACTTAACCAATTAAATATTTTAGGAATGCTCCATGTATTCGTATTAATTATTACTGACAAATCATCTGGTATTACTCTTGGTAAGTTATCAATTAAGCCCCCGCCTGTTATATGTGAAATCGATTTTACGGATGTATGTTTGATTAGATCTAAAACCTGTTTTGCGTAAATTCGAGTGGGTGTTAGCAAATGCTCTAATATTTTTTTATTATCCAGATTTTGATTTAAGTCCGAATTAGTTTCTTCTATGATCTTTCTTATAAGAGAATATCCGTTGGCATGACAGCCACTAGAGGCAAGCGCGACCAATACATCACCAGCTATTACATTTTCCCCTGTAATTATTTGATCTTTTTCGACTACGCCCACACAAAACCCAGCCAAATCGTAATCATATTTCTTGTACATTCCTGGCATTTCGGCAGTTTCACCTCCGATTAGACTACATCCCGCGAGTGAACAGCCTTTATTAATACCACTAATAACGGTTTCAGCAATATTAATATCGAGCTCTGAACAAGCAAAATAATCAAGAAAGAATAAAGGTTTTGCGCCCTGTACTATGACGTCGTTAACACACATAGCGACTAAATCGATACCAATTGTGTCATGCATGTTATTTTCAATGGCAACTTTAATTTTTGTTCCAACTCCATCTGTTCCAGATACGAGTACCGGCTGCCTATAGTTTAAAGAGCTAAGATCAAATAACCCTCCAAATCCACCAAGTTCTCCAATGACCCCATTTTTATTGGTATTATTAATTGTTTTTTTCAGTCGTTGGACTAACTCATTACCCTTATCGATATTAACGCCGGCATCCTTGTAACTGATTTTTCTGTTTATATGGTCATTCATATGGGTATGTTATCGGTGTCGGTTATTAACCGCAATCCTTGACTTAGCGGCAAGTCTTCAATAGCGTATTCTCTATGAAATCCAGAATATTATACTTTTTATGTTTTTCGCTACTTATTTATCAGCCAACTTATGCAATAAAAGTCTCCGGGCTTTATCAGGCAACGATTTCAGTTAGTGATGAATCAGCACCAAAACGTCGAATTGCTTTAAAACAAGCATTAAGTAAAGTACTTATTAAAGTTACCGGAAATAGAAATATTAACAAAAGCATGGGAGTTAGTTCATTGCTGGAACGTTCAGAGCAATTTGTTCAACAATACAGATATCACCAAAATGACAACGAATGGGGTCAAAAGAAATTTGCCCATGAATTACGGGTTCAATTTGATGAAAACGCTATAGATGAGGCACTTAAAAATCAGGGCATTTCAATTTGGGATAAAGAACGACCATCTGTTTTGGTCTGGCTTGTTTCACAAAAAAATAATAATAGATCGTTTGTAAATATTGAGGAAAATTTTGAGTACTTAAATATTTTGGAAGACCGTGCTTCTGCTAGAGGTATTAGTTTATTATTTCCATTACTTGACCTTCAAGATGATTCTAAAATTTCGGTTACTGATGTATGGGGTGGATTTTCGGAACCTATAGTAGAAGCATCCAAACGTTATCAGGCAAATGTCATATTAACGGGGAAATTTACACAGATATTACCGACTTTATGGGAATCAGAATGGGCGGTTTATTATGATGAACAGGTTGTTGATTATGTGAGTCAGAGTGATGTTGCAGATATTGTTTTAGAGGAGGGAATCGATGAGCTTGTCGATCAATTAGTATCACATTATTCTGATGATGGCAGGCAAGATATTCAGGTAATTGAATTATTGGTTAACGATATTGAGAATATTGATGAATATGCCCAAATTTTCTCATACCTAACTTCACTTCAGTCCGTAAATCAAGTTAATGTCAAAGAAGTTACATCGAGGCACGTTGTATTTGAACTGACTAGTGAACGCGGTGTTGCCGGTGTACATCAAGCAATTTCTCTAGGCAAAATTTTAGAATCTATTGAGGGTAGCAGCGAATTAGAGTACCGCTTGTTACCATAATGAAAGCCTATTAATTTAAGTAGCAATTTTTATAGCTGATGAATCCTAATTGTACATCTTCACCACAAATACCTTTTGAATTTAGTAATTTTCAAAAATTAGATTTTACTTCATTTATTCAGGGTGAAAATAAATATTTGTTACAACTTTTAAATGCATTAACTAGAAAAGAACGAAATGATTGCCTTTATATTTGGGGCCCTGAGGGAACAGGAAAAACACATTTATTACAAGCGGCATGCAAACAAGCAGATGAAATGAATTCTCAAGTTACATATATTCCACTAAAACAACACGGAGAATTTGACTCTGAAATATTAAATGGTTTGGGTAAATTAAATTTAATTTGTGTTGATGATCTTGAATCTATTTCTAATAATCTAGAGTGGCAGCAACGTTTAACTTTACTTTATAATGAAATTAGAGATAACAATAATTCAATTATAATAAGCTCTACCGTTTCTCCAAAAAATATAAAGATTGAACTCGACGATCTTAAATCCAGATTAGTTTGGGGGCAGGTGCATAAAATCAAACCACCTGATGATGAGCTAAAAATTGAAATACTAAAGAGAAAAGCATCAGAACGTTCATTCGAACTCACTAAAAGTGTAGCTGAGTTTCTTATTCGACGAACTGACAGAGATTTAAATTCTTTAATAAAGATTCTTGATGTAATAGATCATTCATCACTAGCCGCAAAGCGAAAAGTGACTGTACCTTTTGTTAAGGAATTAATAGATTAATTACTAAGTTTTTTAGCAATTTCTGCCAATCTTTTGCCGGCAGCAAAACAAAGTTCTTTTTCGTTTTTTGTAACTGGAAGATCATTTTTTTCTCCGGCTACATGAGTTGCGCCATATGGAGTTCCCCCGCCTTCCTTCTCAAATAAACCTGATTCAGTATAAGGCAGACCGATTAACAACATCCCGTGGTGTATTAACGGCAACATCATCGATAGCAAGGTTGTTTCCTGACCGCCATGCAAGCTTCCGGTCGAGCTAAATACACTTGCCGGTTTTCCAACAAGACCACCTGAGGCCCAAACATCAGATGTTGAATCAATGAAATATTTTATTGGGGCAGCCATATTTCCAAATCTTGTCGGACTTCCTAGTGCAAGACCATCACAATTAATTAGATCGCTACATGTGACATAAGGCGGACCGCTCTTCGGGATATCCGACTTAATGTTCTCAGATGTTGTCCTGATTGGAGGTACAGTTCGCAGACTCCCTTCGCAATTTTCAACAGATTCTACGCCTCTGGAAAAATATTGAGCCATTTCGGCAACACTACCCCCATGGCTATAGTATAGGATTAGGATTTGAGTCATTTTAGATGATGCTTAGTACTAATTCTGGCGGTCGGCCAATAACCGCCTTGTTATTGGCTATTACAATAGGGCGCTCAATCAAAATAGGATTTTGAATCATAATTTTCAATAGCGCATCTGCATTATTCTCATACTTGCCGATGTTTAATTCTTTGTAGAGTTTTTCCCCTTTACGCACAAGATCAAATGGTTTTAGATCTAACATCTTCAAAATATCTTTTAACGTTTGATAATTAGGCGGTTTTTCCAAATATTCCACAATTTCCGTTTCAATCTCCCTTTCTAAAAGTAATTCCAGCGTTTTTCTTGATTTTGAACATCGTGGGTTATGAAAAATTTTCGCCTTCATATCTACTCCATTATCCATTAAATATTTCTTAGATTATACTCATCGATTAAGATGCGATATATAGAAAATAACATAAAAAAATTTATTAAATTTCCGATGATCATTTATTCGAGGACATTATATATTCTTCGTCATTTTTATCTATCGAATGTCGTAGAAGCGGCCTCAGCACTTGCTTTTGAAACTTTACTTTCACTCGTTCCTTTGCTTACCGTTATGTTCGGGATTTTTAGTAAAATTTCTATACTTCAGGAATTTTCAGCCACGATTCAAAATTTCATTTTCATTAATTTTGTGCCTGAATTTGGGCAGACTGTTGAACAATATATACATATATTTTCAACAAAGGCATCTCAACTTACAATTGGCGGCAGTCTTATTCTTATTTTGGTTGCATTAATGCTGCTAGCGACAATTGATAATACTTTTAATAGAATATGGGCAATAAAGAAAAAGCGAAATCCTATTAAACGTATATTTATATATTTTTTATTACTTTTTTTAGGCCCATTACTTATTGGAGCTGGCCTAGCATTGACTTCATATTTACTTTCTATTCCTGTTATTGCAGATGTTGATACATTGTTTAATATAAGAACCCATTTATTGCACTGGCTTCCATTTTTTATGACAGCAATTACTTTTATTTTGTTATATATACTTGTTCCGAATTGTAATGTATCTAGTAGACATGCTGTGATAGCTGGCGTTATTTGTGCAATATTATTTGAGCTAGCAAAGTATGCATTTGGTATCTATATCAGAGAAATGTCAGACTTAAAAAATATTTATGGTACGTTGGCAATCATTCCGCTTTTTCTTGTATGGATATATATATCCTGGGTAATAATTTTATTTGGTGCACATTTAACATTTTGTTTATCTTTATTTTATACTGAAGATAAAAAAGTATTTAAATAAAGTATGCAATTATAGAATTTTTCAAAGAATATTTATCATGAAGAAGAAAGCAATTAATTGTATTGTAAGTGGCAGAGTTCAAGGAGTTGGTTTTCGTATGTCAATAAACCAACAGTCCAAACTACTTGGTGTTAAGGGGTGGGTTAAAAATCTTGATGATGGTAGAGTTGAAGTGTATGCGTGCGGCGAGGAGCATTTGCTTATTCAATTACGCAAATGGTTGAACCATGGCCCAAGTTTGGCAAGAGTTATCAATGTTGAGTGTACAAATGCTGACTACCAAGAATTCGATGGCTTTTCTATACGTTAATTGTTTTTAATTTTTTCTTTGATGAATGTAACTGCTTTTTTAATTTGAATATTTTGACTTTCTTTATCCCTTCTTCCCTTATATTCAATTTCGCCAGCATCTAAACCTTTTTCACTAAAGACAAAGCGATGCGGGATTCCGACTAACTCCGTATCTGAAAACATTACTCCAGGCCTTTCATTTCTATCATCGAGTAACACATCTATATTATTAGCTGATAATTCATTATAGAACGATATTACCGCATCACGTAAACGTACTGATTTATGCATATTTACAGGAGTCAGAGCAAGTTGGAACGGCGCTATGGCAGTTGGCCAAATAATACCTTTTTCATCATGATTTTGTTCAATAGCAGCAGCGACAATACGTGAAACCCCAATTCCATAACAACCCATTATTAAGTTAACTGATTTTCCATGTTTATCAAGGCAATTTGTTTTCATACTTGAGCTATATTTTGTGCCTAGTTGAAAAATATGTCCTACTTCGATGCCCTTTGCATGTTCTAATGCACTGATTTCTTTCTCTCCTAAATCTATACTGGCCCTTTCTAAACTAGCCGCATAATCTTTATTTTTAGAAAATACTATTTTGTCTTCTCCCGATTCTGCCAAAACGTGAAATTCGTGTGATTTATCTCCACCAATATTTCCAGAGTCAGCAATAACCGCACGAAATTCTAGACCTAGACGAGTAAATATTTCTGTGTACGATTTATACATTTGTTCATAAGTTTCCTGCAATGATTCATCATTCAGATGAAAGGAATAGGCGTCTTTCATTAAAAATTCCCGGGAACGCATAATCCCAAAGCGTGGACGTATTTCATCTCTGAATTTTGTTTGTATTTGATATAAAATGATCGGGAGTTGTTTGTAGCTTCGAACCTCACGTCTTACTAAATCTGTAATAACTTCCTCGTGGGTTGGCCCAAAACAGAACTCGCGTTCATGGCGATCATTAATCCGTAGTAATTCCGGGCCATACTGGTCCCAGCGTTCGGACTCTCGCCAAAGCTCAGCTGGTTGGATTGCTGGCATTAATATTTCTTGGGCACCGGCAGAATTCATTTCTTCACGAATGATTGCTTCAACCTTCTTTAATACTCGGTAACCTAGTGGCAGCCATGTATATATACCCGAAGCTAGTTGACGGATCATGCCTGCTCGTAGCATAAGTTTGTGACTTATTATTTCTGCATCAGCTGGTGCCTCTCTCAGAGTAGCCGTTAGTAGTTTTGATAGCTTCATGCGTTGAATTATCTATACATAATACAAGTTAGAAAAACACCCAATTTACAGTAGTATAATGAGTCATATTAGACACAGATTGATAACCGGTATCTAGCAGTATTGGACTAGTAAGGTTAATGAGATTCAATATTAGTATGAAGGTTTTATTTATGCTTAAATTGTCTGGTTCAATGCCATTTTCAAGACAATATATCATAACATAACTTGACCTGACCTAAGAATCTCAGTAACTTCCCGCGTTTTCGTTCAAATTAATGTATATTTATAACTTCAACATAATAATTGGTAAGAAAGGTGTCAAAAAAGAAAGAAATTCTAAGAGGAGCAGAAATTTTTTGCCGCGCACTGAAGGACGAAGGGGTTAAGCATTTATTTGGTTATCCCGGGGGTGCCGTACTCCATATCTATGATGCTCTGTATAAACAGGACGACGTTGAACATATATTAGTACGTCACGAACAGGGGGCAACTCACGCTGCAGACGGCTATGCTCGGTCAACAGGAAAACCCGGTGTAGTGTTGGTGACATCTGGGCCAGGCGCTACGAATGCAGTTACAGGTATTGCTACAGCTCATATGGATTCTATCCCATTAGTTGTTTTTACCGGGCAAGTATCAAGAAAAATGATCGGAAATGACGCTTTTCAGGAGGTTGATTCTATAGGCATCACAAGACCCTGCGTAAAGCACAATTTTTTAGTAAAAGATGTCAAAGTATTAGCTGAGACAATAAAGAAAGCTTTTTATGTTGCGACTAGCGGCCGGCCAGGACCAGTTGTTGTTGATATTCCAAAAGATGTTACGGCTGATTCATGCGAGTATGAATATCCAAAAAATATTGATATGCGTTCATATCGTCCAGTTGTAAAAGGACATCCTGGTCAAATAAAAAGGGCATCAAAATTAATTTTATCAGCAAAGAAGCCTATGATTTATTCTGGTGGAGGCGTAATTCTTAGCGAAGCGAGTAAAGAATTAACTAAATTTACCCAAACATTAAATTACCCTATAACTAATACACTTATGGGACTCGGAGCATATCCTGCAACAGACAAGCAGTTTATTGGAATGCTTGGCATGCACGGGACTTATGAAGCTAACATGGCTATGCATAATTGTGATGTATTAATTGCTATTGGCGCTAGATTTGATGATCGTGTGACTGGCGACCTTGAAAAGTTTTGTCCATACGCAAAAATTATCCATATTGATGTTGATCCATCATCTATCGCTAAAAATGTTCCTGTTGATATTCCTATTGTTGGCGACGTAAAACATGTGCTGAAAGATTTAAATGAAATTTTAAAGGGCGAACTGGATAAACTTCAAAAGAATAAAAATGAACTTCAGTCTTGGTGGGATCAAATTTATGATTGGGCAAAAATTGATTGCCTCAAATATGATCGGACATCTTCTGTTATCAAGCCACAATTTGTTGTTGAGAAATTATGGGAATTAACAAAGGGCGACGCCTATGTTACATCGGATGTCGGACAACATCAGATGTGGGCAGCGCAGTTTTATAAGTTTGATAAACCAAGACGTTGGATTAATTCTGGAGGCTTAGGCACTATGGGTTTTGGCCTTCCCGCAGCCATGGGGGTTAAATTAGCTTTTCCAAACGAAACGGTGGCGTGCATCACAGGTGAGGCAAGTCTCGTGATGTGTATTCAAGAGTTATCAACTTGTTTGCAATATGGGACACCAGTAAAAATTATAAATCTGAATAATCGTTACATGGGTATGGTCCGACAATGGCAGGAATTTTTTTATTCTGGACGTTATTCACATTCGTATATGGAAGCTTTACCTGATTTTGTAAAAATAGCAGAAAGCTATGGACACACGGGTATTAGAGTTGAAAAAAGCAGCGATGTTGAAAGTACTTTGAAAGAGGCTTTATTAATGAAGGACAAAACCGTGATAATGGATTTTATTACCGATCAAACTGAAAATGTTTATCCCATGATTGCATCTGGTAAAGGCCATAATGAAATGCATTTGTCATCTGAAAGGGAACTTGCTTAATTATGAGGCACATCATTTCGTTGCTTCTAGAAAATGAAGCGGGAGCTTTATCAAGAGTTTCAGGATTATTTTCGGCAAGAGCGTTTAATATAGAATCGTTATCAGTTGCACCAACTGAGGATCCAACGATTTCCCGGTTAACTTTGGTAACTACTGGTTCAGATGCTATCGTTGAGCAAATAACAAAGCAATTAAATAAACTGGTTGATGTTATTAAAGTAGTCGATCTTAATGAGTATGAGCATATTGAAAAAGAGTTGTTACTTACTAAGTTAATTGCAGAAAAAAAGGAAGACCATGAGACAATTAAACGAGTAGTAGATACATTTAATGGACGTATTATTGATGTAACTAAAAATTTATATACAATTGAAATCACAGACACATGCGAAAAAATAGATGCTTTCATAACCACCATAGAAGATAGTTTGATTCTTGAAGTTGTTCGTTCTGGTGTGTCAGCTATATCGCTTGGTGATAAAGCCGTACAATCTTAAAACTATATTTTAATGAGAGAAGTTCAATGAATATTTATTATGATAAAGATGCTGATTTAGAAATTATAAAGGGTAAACAAGTAGCTGTAATTGGGTATGGTTCTCAGGGACATGCGCATGCGAATAACCTTAAAGACTCAGGCGTTAATGTATGTGTTGGTTTACGTTCAGGCTCAGCATCGATTGAAAAGGCTAAGTCGGCGGGATTAGAAGTTAAATCAATTAATGATGCTGTTTCCACCTCCGATTTGATTATGTTATTGGCACCCGATGAGCATCAATCTGAATTATATAAAAATGAAATAGAACCAAATATAAAAGAGGGGGCAACTCTTGCATTTGCGCATGGTTTTAATATCCATTTTGAACAAATCATCCCTCGCCCTGACTTGGATGTAATTATGGTTGCCCCTAAAGGACCGGGACATTTAGTGCGAGCTACTTACGCAAGTGGCGGCGGGGTTCCATCTTTGATAGCTATATTTCAAGATGCGTCGGGCCATGCCAAAGAGCTTTCTTTATCTTACGCATCTGCAAATGGAGGCGGACGAGCCGCAATTATTGAAACTACTTTTAAAGAAGAAACTGAAACGGATTTATTTGGTGAGCAAACAGTACTTTGTGGCGGAATAACATCCCTTATTCAAACTGGTTTCGAAACTTTAGTTGAGGCAGGTTATGCTCCGGAAATGGCGTATTTCGAATGTTTGCACGAGACAAAATTAATTGTTGATTTAATTTATGAGGGCGGTATTGCTAATATGCGATATTCAATTTCAAATACAGCAGAATATGGTGATTTCACACGCGGACCACGCGTTATAACTGATGATACAAAACGTGTAATGAAAGAAATTTTAGCAGAGATTCAAAGCGGTGAATTTGCTCGTGAATTTATTTCAGAATATAAGAATGGCGCTCCTACAATGGAAGAAAAAAGACGTATAAGTCGCGAACATGGCATTGAGGTTATTGGAGAAAAGTTGAGATCAATGATGCCATGGATC
>Ga0208764_10001705_pt1 | contig 14040 bp, 18 predicted proteins | sample ETNtaG_18_FD_185762 | JGI IMG/M metagenome (GOLD analysis project Ga0208764, IMG submission 185762) | Marine microbial and viral communities from oxygen minimum zone, Eastern Pacific Ocean - ETNP201302SV91 (SPAdes) (version 2) | ecosystem: Environmental > Aquatic > Marine > Oceanic ... | reverse complement strand
TAGAATAGAACTCACCAACCCTTGAAATATCACATTCATTCCAAATTACCTGCATTGCATTTCTTACAATTTCTTCGTTTTTTGTCATTTTTTACTGCCGCTTAATACGAATAATAAACTATTCCACGGTAACGGATTTGGCGAGATTACGCGGCTGATCAACATCGGTACCTTTGAGCAATGCTGTATGATAAGCAAATAGTTGATATGGAATTGTATAAATAAAAGGAGCAGTTATGATATCTGACTCATCTACTATAAATTTTCTAATTTTATTTGATGTGTCTCCAAGATAATTAATGCCTCTTTGGTCAGTAACAAGAAGTACATTTCCATCCCTTGCAATTACTTCATGAAGGTTTGAAGCAGTTTTATCAAACAGATTAAAAGAAGGTGCACTCATTATGACCGGAAGACCTTTTTCCAATAAGGCTATAGGCCCATGTTTCATCTCACCGGCCGGATAACCTTCAGCATGTATGTAGGATATTTCTTTAAGTTTTAATGCTCCCTCTAAAGCGATTGGATACATTTGCCCTCTTCCTAAATATAGAGCGTTCTTTATTGGATTTAATTCCTTAACAATATCAATAATTTCCTCTTCCTTGTTGAGAACATTAGAAATTAATCTTGGAATTTGAGTTAATGATTGAACAAATTTATTCTCATCTTCATAAGATAAATAACCATTTTCTCTTCCAATATGAATTGCTAAACATGCAAGAACTATTAATTGGCAAGTAAATGCTTTTGTTGATGCAACGCCAATCTCAGGACCAGCAAATATTTTTAGAGATGAATCAGAATTTCTACACATTGATGATTCAGGAACATTAACAACTGATATTGTTTTTTGATTTTGATTTTTACAGTGTTTTAAAGCTGCTAATGTATCTGCAGTTTCACCTGATTGCGATATGAAGACATTAATGCCATTAGAGTCCATTGGAATTTCTCTATAACGAAATTCGGATGCTATCTCTACATCAACCTTTATTCTTGCAAATTTTTCAAACCATTCTCTCGCAACTAAACCAGCATAATAGGAACTGCCACACGCAATTAAAGTAATATTAGTTAAATTTGAAATACTAAAAGGAAGTTTTGGAATATCTACAGTTAGGTCACTATTATTAATATAATGATTAATTGACTCAAGTATAACATTTGGTTGTTCGTGAATTTCTTTAGACATAAAGTGTTTAAATGCACCTTTCTCAGCAAGAGAAACAGTTTTATCAATATTTTGGGATTTTCTATTAACAGATTCATTGGAGTTATCAAATATTTCAAAAGAGTCACTATGAAGAATCGCTAGATCACCATCTTTTAAATAAGTAACTTCATTTACATAATTTCCTAATGAATAACCATCAGATCCAATATAATTTTCATTATCAGCAGACCCTATTGCAAGTGGGCTCCCTTTTCTTACTGCATATAGTTTTCCTGGATCAGATTTAATTATTATAGCTAGCGCAAAAGACCCTTGTATATCATCTATAGTAGCCCTAATAGCATCATAACTTGATAATCCGGATTTTAAATAAAGAGTAATTAAATGAGACACAGCCTCAGTATCGGTATCACTCTTAAATTGAATTCCGCTTTCAATAATTTGATTTTTTAAAGAAACATAGTTTTCAATAATTCCATTATGAACAACCGCAACTTCTTCAGTAATATGAGGATGAGCATTGATTTCATTTGGAACACCGTGCGTTGCCCATCTAGTGTGACCAATTCCAACACATCCTATTAGATCATTATTATCTAGTTTCTTTTGAAGTTGATCTAGGTTTCCCTCAGATTTAATACAGTTTATTATCTCTCCGTCTAGAGTTGCTATTCCAGAGGAGTCGTAACCTCTGTATTCAAGTCTCTTTAATCCATCGAAGATCTTATCTTGAATATTATCATTAACCCCAACTATACCAAAAATTCCACACATAATATCACCTATTATTCCCTAAAAATTTTTTTTGCCCAATTTGAAACAGTCTTAAGAGGGGCTCTTGTTAAAACTAAATTACCTTCCTCAACATCCTTTGTTACAACCGATCCAGCACCTACATGAGCGTGATCGCCGATAGATATTGGCGCAACTAACGAAGAATTTGATCCAATAAAAGAATCTTTTCCTATATGAGTTTCGTTTTTATTTTTGCCGTCAAAATTGCAAGTTATAGTTCCCGCTCCAATATTTGCATTTTCTCCAATCGAAGCATCGCCTATATAAGATAAGTGACTAATTTTTGCTTCATTTTCTAATTTTGAATTTTTTATTTCCACAAAATTTCCAATTTTACTTTCAGGACCAACAGTTACATTGCCTCTTAGTCTAGAAAATGGTCCAATTGTGGCGTTTTCATGAATAGTTGAATCCTCTATGTAAGAAAAAGATCTTATTAATACTCCATTCTTAATAGTTACATTTTTTCCAAAATAGACATTATTTTGGATTTCAACATTATCCTCTATTTTTGTGTCATGATGAAAAAAAACCGTATCAGGATCAAGAATTGTTACTCCTTGCGACATAAATTTATTTCTTAGTGTTTTTTGAAATTCTTTTTCAGCCTTTGCTAGCCCTTTTTTGGTATCCACTCCAAATGCCTCTAAATGGTTACACTCAATAAAATCAGCTTTACCGTTACTTGAATTAATTATTTCAACCATATCAGATAAAATAAATTCCTTTTTAGGGTTATCATCCTTAAGTTGGCCCAAGAGATCTTTCAAATTATTATTTCTAAGAGCCATCACCCCACCATTACATAAATCTATATCCTTATTTTCTTTATTAGTACTTACCTCTTCAACAATAGATTCTAGCTTTCCATCTCTAACAATAACTCGACCGTAACCTTCTGGGTTCTCAGCTTTAAAAGCTAATATGGATAAGTCTTTTTCTGTAGAAGCTTTTTTTAAACTAATAATTGTTGATTTCTTTAAAAGCGGTGTATCGCCGAAAAAAACAATAACTCCATCACTATTAGATAAATCTTTTTCATTAAAAACAACTTTAACAGCATCGCCCGTTCCCTTCTGGTTTTGCTGGATAACAGTATCTATCTCTGGATAATTTATTGATAGATAGTCCTTTAAGATATCGTTATCATTATTAATTACTACAATCACATCATTAATTGAGCAGTCATATAAATTATCAATTATATGAGAAATAATTGCTTTTCCGGCAATAGGCTGTAATGGTTTGGGCAAGATAGAATTCATCCTTGTTCCTTTTCCAGCAGCTAGAATTATTGATGTAATCTTTTTTGTCATAATAATTATATAATTTTGAATGGATAAAATGACTGATTTTGTTATATATTTGAAATCAACTCTTGTATCTGTATGTAACTGTAACTTTAACTATATAAGGTATTGATTTTATGTTCTTTTTTCCTTTTAAAGATGATAACCCAACAAGTTCAAGACCTATTATATCTTGGGCGCTTATTTCAATTTGCTCGTTAATATTTTTTTATCAATTAAGTTTAAGTATTTTTGATTTTAATAATTTTGTTAGATATTTCGGAATTACTCCATTTAAACTTATTAATAATACCAATGATCAATGGTTTACTGTGCTCAGTTCAATGTTTGTTCATGGAAATTTAACTCACTTAGCTGGTAATATGGTGTATCTATGGATATTTGGTGACAATATTGAAGATAGTTTTGGGAAAATAAGATTTATTTTATTTTACTTGTTATGCGGGGTTGCTGCTGTTTTTTCGCAAATATTATATGATCCAAATAGTTTGACGCCAATGATAGGTGCAAGTGGGGCTATAGCGGGTGTTTTAGGGGCGTATCTAATTTTATACCCTAGGGCTAAAATTTGGGTATTTATGTGGATAGTCTTTATTGTAAGATTAATAACAGTTCCAGCATTTATTGTCCTAGGAATTTGGATGTTCCTTCAGTTAATAAATGTTATAGATCAAGGGACTTCAGGAGTTGCGTATTCTGCTCATATTGGAGGGTTCATTGCCGGAATGATTTTAGCTCCACTTCTAAAGAAAAAAAATAAACGCTTGTTTGCTCCTTCAACAAGAACTAAATATACACTTAAAAAAATTTCAGAGGATGATTACTTAAAGCATATGCCAAATGTAGGAGAGAAAAGTAAAGAAGATTAAAATGGAATATTTAGATACAAAATATTTTAGTTATGCAAATCCTGAGGATTCTTTTTCAAGGAAAGCATTTATTAGATCTATTGAGTTTTTTTCAGGACAACCAAAGCTTTATAAGCTTTATAGAGATTATCAAATTAACTCAGGACAATGGGATAATTTTTGGGATGGATGCGTTGATAAACTTAAATTAAATGTAGATTTTGATCAGAATAAAATAAATAATGTACCTAAAGAAGGGCCATTAATTATAGTAGCAAATCACCCTTTTGGAGTTCTTGATGGTTTGGTTATTTGTTGGTTATCTAAAAAAATAAGAAAAGAATTTAAAGTCCTTACGCATTCTTTATTATTAAGAGCACCAGAAACTAAAGGCTACTTACTACCGGTAGATTTTTCAGGAACAAAAGAAGCCTTAAAAACAAATATTGAAACAAGAAAAACAGCAAGAAATTTTCTATCTGAAGGCGGAGCCATAGTTATTTTTCCTGGAGGAACCGTTTCGACCACAAATACTCCCTTTGCAAAAGAAGCATATGATCCAAAATGGAGAAATTTTACAGCAAGATTAATAAAACGAAGTAAACCAACCATATTACCGATATATTTTTATGGTCAAAATAGCCGTTTATTTCATTTAGCAAGTCATATAAGCCAGACATTAAGGTCAGCACTACTTTTTCATGAGGTTAGAAGAAGAATAGATAGCTCAGTTCCTTTAATTATTGGCGATCCAGTGCCCTATGAATCATTAGATGAAAATATATCAAATGATGAATTATCTAATTATATTAGATCCTTAACTTATAACCTTAATCCAGATTATAATAATAAAGTAATACCTTTCGGTAAGGATTTCGCAGAATTCTAATTAATTTGCCCATTGTACAATTTCAACAACATTATCATCAAAATCACGAGCTAGAGCCACTAAACCACCTTCTATTGTATAATGCGGCAGAGCTTCTCTATCTATTATTCCTCCATTTAAACGAATTAACTCAATTGTTTTTTTTGCATCTTCTACAGAAAATACTATCTTAGAATTCAAACCATTATAATTTCTTCTCTCTTTAGGCCAATTCATTAAAATTAATAAATTTTCTTCACTACTCTTTTCCCCTAAAACAATTTCGTCTATATAAAATTTATTTCCATCAGAAAGATCAATTTCAACATTTTCATATCTTCCCTTTTCCTCTAAGTTCAAAATTTCTTGATAAAAAGTAGAAGATTTATTTAGATCGGATACACCTATTCCAGTAAAAGATAATTTTCCCATTAGTTTCTCTTTTTTAAATTAATTCCGGATAAGGGTTTGCAGTTCCTGTCATATTCCCTGTACCGTTATCATTATAAAGTACAGAGTAATGTCTTTCCTTAAAAAGCCACTTTCCGTCCTCTTTTATATATTTATCTTGATAGACCCCTATATTGAAAAAACCTATTACATTTCCCTGATCATCTTTATCATTGGTTTGGATATGCTCAACTATGTACCATCTTCCCGAAGCGTTATCACCGTTAACTTCTGTAGTACCATTTTGAATTAATTGAGCCACATAAGGAAAACCAGACATAGCATTCACCCATAATTCAACAATGGAATCTCTTCCATTTACAGGAGGTATGCTGCCTAAATTCCACAAAGAATCCTCACACCATGTCGAAGACCAATCATCTTTATCTCTACGACAGACTGCATCAGCATACTTTTCGACTAATTGTCGAATTTCATAATCATCACTCATTGTATTTCCCCTTATTTAATTTTAACTAAAAAAATCTGCTCTTGGCGTACCAGTATCATCATAAACCGGTTCTTGTTTGGTTATTTTATATTTCGCAGAAAAAGCATTTAAAAGACCTACTTCATTTAAAGTTGCTCCCATGTTTTTATACCATTCATCATCAAAATGTTTCTTTAAAGATTCTTCATTTTCCCATCTTTCCATAACCCAAATTCTACCAGGAACATATGGATCTAATGTCCAGCTATAATCTTGACACCCTTCTTCTTCTAAGGCTCCATCAATAAGTGGCTTGCAGTCTTTCATCAATGAATCAACTTTACCCGGGTCAACATCAAATGTAGCGGTAATTATAATATCAGTATTTTCCATATTTCTCTCCAATTTAAATAATACAAATATTAAACAAAAAAAATCATTAATAGGGAATATATTTCTTAAAATAATTTTATAAAAATAGTAAATAAAGCCCGCGAATCTGATAATGAAATTTAATGAAGAGTTTTCTTAAAAGAATTGCGCTAGGCTTTTTTGTTCCAAAGTCTTTTTTGGCTTTAATTATAATCCTAATATCTTCATTGATTTTATTTGCTTTTGAGAATGTAGAAATTCTTCAACCTATTAAGAATTTATTATCATCTGAAAGACTTTCTATAAAATTAGGTGATGGCAGTTATTCACTTTATAATGGCTTTTATTGGGTATTTTTTATAACGATTTTCTTTTCCTTCACGGGAATTGTTATTGATCTAGTCGAAAAAGGAATAAGTAAATTAACGGTATTTAATTCAAACACAGTTAACAGAATAACTCTTATTTCAAAAATTGTTTTATTCATTCTTTCTGTAATAATTGGATTAAATATCTTAGGGGTAGATTTATCCAGCCTTGCATTCCTTACTTCAGCTCTCGTAGTTGGTATTGGTTTTGGGTTACAAAAAATAATATCAAATTATGTAAGTGGTATAATTTTACTTTTCGATAGCACTATAGAAAACGAAGATCTTATAGAATTAAATGACGGGACATTGGGTTATCTTGAATATACTGGACAAAGGAATTCAAGAATTCGAACATTTGATGGTAAGGAAGTAATGGTTCCGAATGAAGACCTTATAACAAGCAAAGTAATAAACTATACTCATTCAGATAACAATTCCAGAATTGAAATTATTATTGGAGTGTCATATTCATCAGATTTAAATCAAGTTAAAGATATTATTTTAAGTGCAGCAAATGAACACCCAAGAACCTTAAAAGACCCCGAGCCAGCATGCTTTTTAATAGAATTTGCTGATAGTTCAGTAAATTTCTTATTGCATTTCTGGATAGGAGATGTTGATGAAGGAAGATTTGGCCCTAAAAGTGAAGTGATGTTTGATATATGGAATAAATTTGCAGAAAATGATATTGAAATACCTTTCCCACAAAGAGATGTCCATATTAAAGAACATTTAAAATAATGATAAGAAAAATTAAAATTTTTTCAATTATAAGTGTTACTTTCTTCAGCTGTTCAATCTTCAGTCAAATTGTTGATATAGAAACATCAAGAAAGGAAGATTTTGTAGGAACAAAGACCTCAATAAATTTAGGATTTGATGGATCAAGCGGCACTGTCGATAGAACTAATTATTCTTTAGGTGCAAGAATTGACTTAAATAGCGAAAATTGGAATCGTTTTTTGATATTGAATTACTCTAGAAGAGAAAAAGATGAAAACATTAATGAAGATAATACTTTTATTCATTTAAGATTTTCTAGAAAATTAACAACATTGTTAGCTGTAGAATTTTTTATACAATCTAATGAGAAGCCATTAGAAAAAATAGAAGAAAGAAATTTAATAGGTGCAGGCGTAAGAATTAGTCCGTTAAAGGATCTAAGGCTGGGAATTGGGCTTTTTGATGAAAATGAGAAAAGAACTAACTTAAATGAAAGAAATACCACAAGATTAAACACTTATCTTAATTATTTATTGAAAATTTCTGAAAACACATCATTAAATTCATTAATTTATTTTCAACCAGATATAGATGATTTTTCTGAAATAAGATCCTTGTTAAGATTAAACTTAAGAGTTAAGGCAATTGAAAATTTCTTTATTAATGTTAACTATGAATATGTCCATGATTCATCCCCTCCATTAGGAACAGACAAGAAAAACTCTATATATGGTGTTAAATTAAGTTATGAATTCTAATATCTCATCAATATTATTAAAAAAATTAATAAAGTCCTCATGAAAATAAGTAGCTAACAGAATACCAATTATTATTCCTAAGATAACTCTTATCATGCCAAATTATTTAGCCCAATCATTAGCATTCATTAAACGTGCTCTTTTTTCAAAATATTCAGAATATTTTGGTTTTAAATTTAAAGCTTTTTTATAATATTCTACTGCTAGATCAACATTATTTAACTTCTCATAAACTAAACCTTTATTAAAATATACAGCAGAAATGTCTTTAAGGCCCTCTTCGGCTGATTTGTCATAATATTCTATAGCTTTTTGATAATTTCTCTTTAAGTAAGAACTATTCCCAAGGCTTAATAACGATTCTGATCTAGTTCGATCATTTTCTAAACCTTTACTTAAAAACTTAATAGCCTCATCTGGTTTTTTGGAATTATTAAAGATAATTCCTATGTTAACATAAGTAGCATAAAGGTTTCTTGTAGTTGTAGTGACATCATCTACGGCTCTAAAACAATATTGTAATGAACTCTTATTGCTATATCCAAACTTTGCAGCCTGATAACATAATGCAGCATCCCCCTTACCTAAAACAGTAACATAGGCAAATGCACTTGGATGAAAAAGGGAAATGGATAAGAATATTAGAATTAAAAAATATCTAGGTTGTGACATGTTTAATTAAATCCTCATAAAAATTTTGCAATAAATTCCTTTGGAACATGTCTTTCAGGCCAGAAGAAATGTAAGTTCATAACTTTAACTTTCCATTCGCCATCAATCTTTACATATTCCTCATCATATAATGCCAGCCAAAGAATATTACTTTGACCATCTTCTAAATCAGTGCCGTCCATATTTTTAGTAATTAAATCTATTAAATAAACTCTACCCTTGGCAGTATCAGGTCCAGTAATTTCTACAAGGTGGTTTGTATTAACATGCATACTAACAAATGGCGTTTCAAGTGTGTCCTTAAATGTTTCTTTATAATTATTATAAATTGTATCTTTACCAACCCAATCACCGTAAGGGCCATAGCCACAAACAGCACCATCGGCAAATACTTCCATTAACTGATCCAGTTCTCTTGCATCCATACAGTAAGAATACTTCAATCTAAGTTTTTTAATTTCTTCGACATCTATTAATTCCCTAAGTTTGCTAACTTCATCAGGTGATAATTGGTTTTCGTCTGTCATAGTAGTTTAGCTCCTAATAACTAAGATATGATAAATAAATATTACTAATATGTAAATTTAACTTATAAAAGCATTAATGGAAAATGATATTAAAATTAAAGATTTTAACACTTGGCATGTTACTGAACCTTTCGAAGATTATGTAGGTCCTTTCTTTTATAAAAAAGAAAACGGAAACCTTATAGCGGCATTTGAATTTAAAGATCATCATATGAATTCAATAAAATCACTACATGGAGGAATGATAATGAGTTTCGCTGATTATTGCTTGTTTGTTGTTGCTCATGAATACACATCTAAAGATAACTATGTAACAATAAGTTGCTCTACTGAATTTCTAAAAGCATCGTATAAGAAAGGTTTAGTTTATTCTGATGGCGAAGTTACTAAAGCTTCACGTTCTTTATTATTTGTAAAAGGTAAAATCTTTAATGATGAAGGTGATATAGCTACATATAGTGGAATACTAAAAAAAATATAGATTTAATAGTTCTTATTAATCTTTTCTTCTAATTCTCTTACCTTATTCTCTAACTTTATAAGTTCTTCTTTTTTTACAAAACCCGATTCTTTCATAAATTTTTCTAGGGCAGGTTTCATCATTTTTTCCATACCTTTAAAATCTTTAGCCATATTTAATAAATTCATTTTCTCTCCTAAATTCAGTTAAACTCATATTTTATTTTTACTTTTTTTACGATTATATTTTTTTTTATTTTCAATTACTCTTTCATAAGTTCCTTGTTTTTGTCGTATTGGCCTTATTTTTTTTACATTTTTCTTCGGCATTGAAATATTTGCAATTAATCAGAACCATAACTTGTCAAAGTATGTTTAATAATTTTCCAATTATTATCTTTCACCATATGAGTTTCATAATAACCCCAAAGAGTAGTTGATGTGTCTGGTTTATCTTTATAATAATGTGTTGCTTGTAGATCGGTTCTTACTATTGCGATATTGCCGTCAAAAGCAATCATTGGGTTCCCAAGCATGTGCTGGGTATTTCTATATTGACTAATTGCAGTTTCAACATAATCAACCCAATTATTTAATCCTTCAAATTTTACTTCTCCTCCTCCTCTCCAATTGGGATCGTATACAACTTTAACAACTACATCATCAGAAAATATTGATCTAAATAATGTATAATCCTTTGTATCGATTCCTATTGCATACTTATTCATATTATCGATAATCTTATATCTATCTTCTATAGCTAAATCTTGTGAATTTGCGTTAAAATTAATTGTCATAATAAAACCCAATACTAAAAATAAAAAAAACTTTTTCATAAAATTGCCCTCTTTAAAATAAATGCTAAAACTAAAATTAGCATTAATAAATAAATTAATAAATTTTTAATCATAGACTACAGAGGTTTTTGAAACAAAAGAGTCATTCTATCGCTCTCACCAATGCTTTTAAATTTATCTCTATCTAAATCCTTCAGGTAATATGTCGGGGGCAAAGTCCATACGCCCGTTGGATAATCTTTAGTATCTTTAATATTACTATTTACTTCTGATCTATCAATAAGCTCAAAACCTGCTTGTCTAGCCAATTTTATTGTAAGGTCCTCAGTAACATAACCGCTCTTTTGCATATCCGATAATAATGTTCCGGGTTCAGCTCTGTGCTCAACTATGCCAAACAGACCCCCAGGTTTTAAAGCTGAATATGATTGATTAAAGATTAACTTTGCATTTTTTGCATCATCTTTGAGCCAATTATGTAAATTTCGAAAAGTTAAAACTGCATCAACAGAATTATCTTCGGCAATATTTTCAAATATATAAGATATTTTAACCTTTTTATAAGTTTCATCACTATCAAGTTTTGCTTTGTAATTATTAAAAGACCTTTCTGCATATCCCCCTAATGATGGGTTGTATGGAGCAGCAATCAGTTTCCCATAATCATACATATACATAGCCAATATTTCAGTGTACCAACCTCTTCCTGGAGAAAGTTCAACTACTGTCATTTCAGGAGTTATTCTAAAAAAATTTAATGTCTCAAATGGATTGCGATAAATATCCCTTGCTTTACTTTCTGTTGATCTATGATCGCTTTCAATAGATTCCCTTAAGTTGTGAGCCTGCAATCCAACAGAAATCATAATAGATAGTAATATTCCAATAACTATTTTTTTCATTTTTTCTCCTAACTTAAAACAAAGTTTATATTAACATAAATTTCTTATCTTAAAAGACGCCCATGTTTAGTAATGCTAACAAAAAAAGAAACAATACAAACATTGGTAATAAAGATCTCAATATTTTTTTAAACATAAAAGGGGTTATTCCTATCCATTAAGGTTTATAAATTTTATCTACTATTTCATCATATTTTGGCTGTAGATAATTGGTATTAATTTTAAAAAAGAGATAATAAGCAGGAAAAGTTACTATATAAGAACAAACCATAGAAAGAACAAAAACCATAAAATTCGATGAACCTGTTCCAACTACATCATTTCCATAAGATACATCAAGTATTGGTTTAAAGTGTTCGCTTGCAACATATAAAGGAAATATTAAGCAAATAAAAAAACCAAAACCATAAACTGCTATTATTCGAGTAAGTGAAATTATAAACCATAAAAAATTCTTCATCTTTTAGCCTCATCTTTATTTATCAAAATAATTATAATTGTTAAAACATAAATTAGTGTTAGATTTAATTAAATTTTATACACATTGAACTGGAGGTAATAATGACACTGCCACTTTGGGCTTTAGCTGCAGGATGTGTGCCGGATGCTATGCCTTGGGAAATACCGCTAATAGCAAAAAAAGCAGGGTTTTTATCATCAGGTATGTGGGTAGACACAGCTACAACATGGAATAAAGCCGCCTTAAAGAAAACTAAACATTCATTAAAAGAAACTGGCATTAAACTTATAGATGCTGAGGTAACTTGGCTAGAAAATGACGATCAATTAAATGATAAACATAAATTAATTATTGATGTAGGCATTGAATTGTCTGCAAAAAATATACTTGTTGTTAATAGGCATGAAGATTATGAAAAATCTCTAAATCAATTTTATAAGTTGTGTGAGTATGCTGGCAGCAATATTAAAATATGCTTAGAATTTGGGGAATTCACTATAATTAAATCATTAAAACATGCATTAAAATTTGTAGAAACAATTAACCACCCTACCTCAGGAATACTTATAGATTTAATGCACTTAAATAGATCCAATGAAGAGTTGCCAGATCTTGATAGTCCTATTTTTCCTTATGTGCAGGGTTGTGATTTTTGGCAATCATCTAAAGAATTAACTGGAGATGATTATATTTTAGCCGCAATAGATGATAGATGCTGCCTTGGAAAAGGAGAGGCTAATAAAGATCATATAACAAAAGTTTGTAAATCTAATTTAGATGTCAGCCTTGAAATTAGATCAAAAAACTTACGTGATAGATTTCCTAACCCTTATAGAAGAGCAGAATATATTTTTAATAATTGTATTCGTCATAATTTTTAACAAAATTAATTTAAGGTGTGACAATCTCCTTAATAAAGAGGGTGTCATAGGTCTATTTATTTATGCTTTATTTAATCGTTATGATTAATAATGTTAGCAATGAATGGTTTGTCTTTAGCCTTTTCTCTAATTTGATGACAAGAAATATTGTCAGTAATGAATTGGCATGATAATTCTTTACTTATAGAGGCATAAATTGACAAAGATTGATAAGTCACAAGACAGATTAGAGGTCCAAAAAACTTACGCTGACGATCTTGAAGCCAATGGCTTTTGTGTAGTGGATGATGTTCTTGCTATCGAAGAGGTGTCGGAAATTAGAAAAAAACTGTTGGCGGCAGCGCGGGAGAGTGATCGTCGAGGTGTACCTACCTATATTCCTAGTCTGGACCAAAATGATTCAAATATCAGAGTATTCAACTTATTAGATCTAGATCCTGTTTTTTTAGAATTGATGGGACGCCCGGAAGCGATTGCATTCGTAAGACATCTTATTGGCGAAGACTTTATCGTTTCAAACTACACAGCTAACATAGCGCTGCCTGGTGCTAAATCAATGCACGCACATTCCGATCTAGGAATCGTGTTTCCTGGTCCTTGGCTTGAGCCTTGGTCGATGAATACCCTTTGGTGTCTGGATGATATTCACATAAAAAACGGAGCGACAAAATACTTACCTAAAAGCCATTACATAGAGAAAGCAGCCGACGTTCCTCAGGATATGCTAGAAAACATGCTGTCGTTTGAAGCGAAAGCAGGTTCTCTGATCATTATGGATGGGAGGTTGTGGCACACATCTGGAGAAAATGTAACTCAAGACGAGGAACGAGCGATTGTATTTGGCTACTATTCGGCGGCATTTCTCCGTCCGCAAGTTAACTGGAATGTGCTGTTAGCCGAAAAAACTCAACAAGGATTAACAGAGCAACAGCGAACCTGGTTAGGGCTAAATGGGACTTCGAACACAATAAGCGCTAACTTTACAGAAAGGTCATAGCAATCTAACCAAATGGTAACCCTTTTTACACCTAGCACAAATTGTTTTGCGGATACTTTGCGGATACTAGTAAATTAAAGAAATATAATTTGAGTGGAAAATCTCTTGAAACCAAGGCTGACATTGGTTTAAGGATGGTGAGCCCGACAGGGATCGAACCTGTGACAATCTCCTTAAAAGGGAGGTGCTCTACCTACTGAGCTACGGGCCCACTCAATTAACCTTTTAAATGCTTGCTTAAAT
>Ga0208764_10001703_pt1 | contig 14044 bp, 13 predicted proteins | sample ETNtaG_18_FD_185762 | JGI IMG/M metagenome (GOLD analysis project Ga0208764, IMG submission 185762) | Marine microbial and viral communities from oxygen minimum zone, Eastern Pacific Ocean - ETNP201302SV91 (SPAdes) (version 2) | ecosystem: Environmental > Aquatic > Marine > Oceanic ... | reverse complement strand
AGACTAGGTGCCGATGTAATGTCGATGAATATGGCTAACTCTGCAATTAAAAAAGGTGAAACTTTAATAGATACCGCAATGACGTTAAATGCAATGCACCCTGATATAATTGTAATTAGACATCAAAACTCTGGGGCCTGCAACTTGTTATCTCAAAAAGTGAATTGCGCTGTATTAAATGCTGGTGACGGCAGAAGAGAGCACCCTACTCAGGCACTTCTTGATGCATTAACAATTATTAATCGTAAAAATAGAATTGAAGGTCTAAAGATTGCAATTTGTGGAGATATCCTCCACTCTAGAGTAGCAAGATCAAATATTTATTTACTAACAATGCTTGGTGCGGAAGTAAATATTATAGCTCCAACAAATTTAATGCCAAAAGAAATTGAAAAATTTGGAGTTAATACTTTTACTGATATGAAAAAAGGACTTAAAGATTGTGATATAGTTATGATGTTAAGACTTCAAAACGAAAGAATGACAAGTTCATTTTTATCATCTAATCGAGAATACTATGAATACTATGGCTTAACACCAGATAAACTTAATCATGCAAAACCTGATGCAATTATAATGCACCCGGGTCCTATGAATAGAGGAATTGAAATCGATACAATATTAGCTGACGATATTAATAAAAGTGTAATTAAAGAACAAGTAGAATTTGGTGTGGCTGTTAGAATGGCTTGTTTAAAAATTTTTTGTAATTAAATGAAAAAACAATACTTTATAAATGCAAACATAATCGACCCATATAATTCATTGAATGAAAATGGAGGTTTGATTATTGATGAAGAAGGTAAAATTGAAGCAATAGGTAAAAAAGTAAATATAAATAATTTGCCTACAAGAGAAAAACCTATAGATTTAAACGGTAAATATATCTTTCCAGGATTAGTGGATATGAGAGTTTTTGTGGGTGAGCCTGGTTATGAATATAAAGAAAATTTCAGAACACTAAGTAACGCTGCACTATCAGGAGGTGTAACTTCTGTTGTAACAATGCCTAATACAGATCCAATAATAGACAATGTATCAATAGTAGATTTCCTAAAAAGAAGAGGTAGAGACAAGTCTAAGATAAATATATTTCCTTGTGCATCACTAACACAAAATATTGAAGGCACCAATATGACTGAATTTGGTTTGTTGGCAAAAAAAGGAATAATTGCTTTTACAGATGGTATTAAAACTATTCAAAATACTAGTTTGATGTCAAAAATAATGAATTCTGCTAAGGATTTAGAGTGCTTAATAATGCAACATGCTGAAGATTATCATCTTTCTAAAAATGGAATGATAAATTCTGGAATAATTGCTACTAAACTTGGTTTGTCAGGAATTCCTGATATAGCTGAAAGAATTATAATTGAAAGAGACCTGACACTCCTTGAGAAAATTAAATGTAGATATCATATAACTCAACTTTCATCCTCTAAATCTATTGATGTAATAAAAGAAAGAAAAAATCATGTTAAATTTACATGCGGTGTATCAATAAACAATCTATCCTTAAATGAAAACGATATTGGTGATTTCAAAACATTCTTAAAATTATCACCACCTTTAAGAAAAGAAGAAGATAGAGAAGCGCTAGTACAAGGATTAAAAGACAAAACTATTGATGTAATAGTGTCTGATCATAAACCCGAAGATGAAGAATCTAAAAGACTAACTTTCTCTCAAGCTGCAACTGGAGCATCAGGGATAGAAACACTTTTATCTTTAAGTTTAGAGCTATATCATAATGGATCGGTTAAACTTGAAACTATAATTCAGGCTTTAACTTCTAATCCTGCAAAAATACTGAATATCAATAAGGGAAATCTTTCAATTGGTAATGATGCTGATTTTTGTATGGTTGATTTAAATAAACCATGGATTGTAAAAAAAGAAAATTTAGTTTCTAAATCTAAAAATACATCTATTGATGATAAAAGACTTCAGGGCAAAGTAACTAATACATTTGTAAAAGGTAAGGAATTATTTAAGATATAATAATGGAAAATTTTACAATAGGTATAATTTCATACCTTATGGGATCTATTCCATTTGGTTTTATTTTAACAAAAATTTTTTTAAAAAAAGATATTAGAGATATTGGATCTGGCAATATAGGTGCTACAAATGCATTAAGATCTGGGAATAAACTAATAGGATATACAACTCTTATATTGGATATCTCTAAAGCTATCATTCCAGTAATTTATACTAAGATAAATTTTCCAGAACTAATATTTGTTGCTTCACTATGTGCCTTTTTAGGTCATGTATTTCCTTTTTGGCTGAAGTTTAAAGGCGGTAAAGGTGTTGCTACTTATGTCGGAATTCTGTTTTCTATAAATATTTTATTTGGCCTAATCTTTGCGATATCATGGGTAATTACATTTGTTTTATCTAAATATTCATCTTTATCATCATTAGTTGGATCTTTATCCATACCAGCTTATTTATTAATAACTGGACAAACAAACAATGTTATTTTTTTTATAATAATGTTTGTTTTGATTTTTTTCACTCATAGAGAAAATGTTAAACGACTGAAAAATAAAGAAGAAAGTAAGACTAATATTTATTAATTTGACTATCTAACTCTTTTGAGTAGTTTGTTAAATTATGAATCTAGTGATAGTTGAAAGCCCTGCTAAAGCAAAAACTATAAATAAATATTTAGGTGATAATTACACTGTTTTAGCAAGTTATGGTCATATAAGGGATTTACCATCTAAAAATGGTTCAGTAGATCCAGATCAAAATTTCAAAATGGAATGGGAAGTTGATAATTTTTCTAAAAAATATTTAAAAGAAATTACTGATGCGGCAAAAGATTCTTCAAAAATTATTCTAGCAACAGACCCTGATCGTGAAGGTGAGGCTATAGCGTGGCATGTAAAAGAATATCTAAATGAAAAAAAACTTCTAAAAGATAAAGAAGTTGAAAGAGTTGTATTTAACGAAATTACCAAAAAAGCTGTGACTCATGGCATTGAAAATCCAAGACAAATTGAACCTTTGCTAGTAGACGCTTATATGGCGAGAAGAGCTTTGGATTATTTAGTTGGTTTTAACATCTCTCCTATATTATGGACAAAATTACCAGGATCAAAATCTGCAGGTAGGGTTCAATCAGTAGCCTTAAAACTAATAACTGAAAGAGAACATGAAATTGAATCTTTTAATCCAGATGAATTTTGGACATTAACTATAAATTTTCAAGATGATAAAAAACAAACAATAAGTGCAAGCATCTCTCAGTTAGATGGAAAAAAAATTGAAAAATTTTCATTTAAAAATAAAGCTGAAATAAATGCGGCAATTATAAATATCAAAGATAAAGAATTTAATATAAGTGATATTTCATCAAAAATTGTTAATAGAAATCCTTCAGGTCCTTTTACAACATCAACATTACAACAAGTAGCATCAAGTAGATTGGGTTTTGGAGCGTCAAGAACAATGCAAATTGCTCAAAGACTATATCAAGGAATTGAGATTGATGGTGAAACTATAGGGTTAATTACTTATATGAGAACCGATGGTACAAACTTATCTGCAGATGTTGTTTCAGATTTTAGAAATTATATTAAAAATGAATATGGCAAAGAATATCTACCTGAAAATCCTTTAAATTATTCTGGAAAAAAAGCTAAGAATGCACAGGAAGCTCATGAAGCTATAAGACCCACTGATATTAATAGATCACCTGAGTCTGTTAAAAAATATTTGAGCAATGATCAACAGAAGCTTTATAATTTAATTTGGGGAAAAGCTCTGTCTTCACAAATGGAAACTGCGAAATTTGACAGAAGTACAATAACAATATCTTCAAAAGATGGAAATACCATATGTAAATCAAGTGGTTCTGTTTTAAAATTTGATGGTTATTTAAAAGTTTTTCCAAGCCCTAGTAAAGATGAAGAAGAGACTTTACTTCCAGAGATGTCAAAAGGACTAATTAATATTGAGTCTCTTTTAGATGAACAGCATTTTACTCAACCACCTCCAAGATACTCAGAAGCAAGCTTAGTGAAAAAATTGGAAGAACTAGGTATAGGACGACCATCAACTTATGCAAGTATTATTTCAACTATAGCAAACCGAGGATATGCTGAGATTTTAAATAAACGATTTTTTCCCACAGATCGGGGTAAATTAATTTCAGCTTTTTTGGAAAAATTATTTTCTAAATATGTAGATTATAATTTTACAGCTAGTTTAGAAGATCAATTAGATGAAATTACAACAGGCAAAGAAAGTTGGATAAAAGTTCTAGAAATGTTTTGGAAAGATTTTAATAATAATGTTTCTGAAGTAAAAGAAAAGAGAACTAGAGAAGTTTTAGACTTACTAAATGATAGCCTAGGTGCTTTGATTTTTGACAAAGACACAGATGGTAAAATTGTAAGAAAATGTCAATTATGCAACGATGGATCATTAAGTTTAAAAAATAGTTTTAGAGGTGGAGCTTTTATTGGATGCTCTAACTATCCTGAATGTAAATTCACAAGACCTTTATCTAAAGCTAAAGCTGCTGCACAGGCACAATTAGCAGAACCTAAGTTTATTGGAAAACACATAAATGGAAATGATATATATTTAAAAAATGGAAGATTTGGTCCATATCTTCAGTATGAAAAATTATTAGAAGATATACCTGAAGAAAAAGCTCCTAAAAAAAAGAAAAAAAGAAAAAAACTTAAATCTAATGTAAATGATCTTTTAAAAAATGTTTCTATACCAAAAGGTTTAAGTCTAGATAGTATTGATTTAGAAAAAGCTCAGTTTTTATGTTCTCTACCTAAGTATTTAGGATTAAACCCTGAAAACCAAAAAGAAATTACCTTAAATACAGGAAGATTTGGACCGTACTTAAAATGTGAAAATAAATCAGCGAGAATAGAAAACATAGATGAAATATTTTCAATAGGAATAAATAGAGCAATAACAATGATAGCAGAAGCAAAACCAGGAAGAATGTCTTCTTCAATTATAAAAGATCTGGGTGAACACCCTGAGGATAAAAAACCAGTAAGAGTTATGAAAGGTCAATATGGACCATACATTAAATACAAATCATTAAATGCTACTATCCCCGAAGAAAAAGACCCTACAGAACTTACAATGGAGGAAGCTTTAATTTTAATTGAGAAAAGAAAAGAATACGATAAAATTAAAAAAGCTAAAAAAACTAAAAAAAAAGGTAAATGATGAATTTTGATGATAAAATTAAAGAATTAAAGATTAAACTACCGGAAGCCAAGGCACCTGTTGGATCTTATGTTGCAACAAAAATTGTAGGAAAATTACTCTATGTATCAGGTCAAATATCAATTGATTCAAAAGGAAATTTAATAAAGGGTAAAGTAGGTCAAGATTTAACTACGGATGATGCTTATGAAGCAGCTAAAAGATGTGGATTAAGTATTGTTGCTCAAGTTAAAAACGCATGTGACGGGGATTTATCAAAAATAAAATCTTGTGTCAAATTAACTGGTTTTGTAAATTCGACTGAAGATTATATAGAGCAACCAAAAGTAATCAATGGAGCTTCAGACTTAATTACGTCAATTTTTGGCGATGCAGGAATGCACACAAGAGCTGCGGTAAGTACCAATAGCTTACCATTAGGTGTTTCTGTTGAAGTAGATGCTATTTTTGAAATAAACTAAAATTTATCTTCCAATACCAAAATACTTAAATCCTTGGGCTTTAATTTTATTTCGTGAAAGTATATTTCTCATATCATAAATCTTTAGATTTTTTGATTTAGATAATTTTTTAAAATTAATAGATTTAAAATCATTCCATTCAGTGTGTAAAATTACTAAATCTGATTCTTTAACTGCATGATTAATTGAGTCTGAAAAAGTTACATTTTTAATCTTGTCAAATTCTTTTTTAGCACCTGAAGGGTCATAATATTTTATCTTAGCCCCATTTTTAGAAAGGTAAGGTATCATTTCTAAACTTGAAGAGTCTCTCATATCATCTGTATTAGCTTTAAAAGTAACACCTAAAAAACAAATTTTTTTGTTTTTAATTTTTTTGTTAAGTATTTCACTTACTTTTTTAAGTAATAATTTGGATCTTAATGAATTTGATTTTATAACACTTTTAATAACTGATAGATCTGTTTTGAACTTATCAGCTGTAGCAATAATTGCTTTTGTGTCTTTAGGAAAACACGAGCCTCCATAAGCAGGACCGGCTCTCAAAAAACGACTACCTATTCTTTTGTCTAGCCCAATACCTATTGATATATCTTCAACATCAACGCCTATTTTTTCACATAAATTTGCTATTTCATTAATAAAAGTAATTTTTGTAGCTAAAAAAGCATTTGAAGCATACTTAATAAGCTCTGCTGCTCTTCTATGTGTTGAAATAAATTTGGCCCCTTTTGAAATTAATGGTGCATAAAGGTTTTTTAAAATATTTTTAGATTTTTTATCGTTTGAACCAACTACTATTCTATCCGGATAAACAAAATCTCTTATAGCTTCTCCTTCTCTTAAAAATTCAGGATTTGATACAATTGAAAATTTGTTTTTTTTAATTTTTTTTTGGAATATTTTTTCAATTTCATCGCCTGTATTAATTGGAACAGTAGATTTTGTAATAATGATTTTAAATTTATTAATAGATTTTGCTATTTCATTAGCAACAAAATAAATTTGGCTAAGGTCTGCACCTTTACTATTCTTTTTAGTTGGGGTTCCAACACAAATAAAAATTATATCTGATTTCTTTATTGATTCTTTTAAATTGGTTGAAAACTTTAATCTATTATTTTTATAGTTTTTAAGAACGAGCTCTTCTAAACCAGGTTCATAGATTGGAATTATACCTTTTTTTAAATCATTTATCTTATTTTCATCTTTATCAACACATATGACATTATTACCAAGATCAGAAAAACATACGCCACTAACCAAACCGACATAACCCGTACCTATCATACATAGTTTCATAATTTTGAAATCTTCTTTGATGAATTAATGTAACCTTTTAATGTTCCACAATCCAAATATTTGCCTAAAAAATTATGTGCTACAAATTTTTCTTTATCATTAATCAAAGATTGAATTGCATCTGTGACATGTATTTCTCCACCTTTACCAGCTCTCATTCTAGATAATTTTGCAAAAATAGATTTTGGCAAAATATATCTTCCTATCACTGCTTTGTTTGAAGGAGCTTTTTTGATAGTTGGTTTTTCAACAACTCCTTTGATTAAATGGTCAATTTTATTTAATTTCTTATCTAGATTAAATATACCCCATCTAGTAACAGATTTTTTATTCACAGTCATGCTAGCCATCACAGAAGCTTTATAATTCTTATGTGATCTAATCATAGATTTAGAACAATTTTTTTTAATTATAAGATCGTCTGGTAATAACATTAAAAAATATTTATCTTTAATAAATCTTTTAGTTTTTAGAACTGCGTCACCAGTGCCTTTTGGTTTATTTTGATAAACAAACTTTATCATTTTTCTATATTTTAAAATTTTTTTATATTCTTTAATAATTCTTAAATCTTTTTTTTTTTTAATTATGTTTTTATAAAATTTATCATTATAAAAATATTTCTTAATCATCGTTTTTTTTTTTGAAATTATAAAAATTATTTCTTTAATACCAGCATCAACACATTCCTCTATAATATACTCTAGTCCTGGTTTTCCGTTAATAGGTAAAAGTTCTTTGGCAAATACACTGGTTAAAGGTAATAATCTTGTACCTAGACCAGCTAAGGGAATAATTGCTTGTTTAATCATTTAAATGTTTTACTTATTAAATATTTTAATACAAATGAAAATTTTATTAAACAATCATAATTTACTCAAAACATTAAGGCCTTTTAATGATATAGGATTTGTTCCAACTATGGGTGGTATTCATGAGGGGCATATTTCTCTTATAAGAAAATCAATTAAACATAACAAAAAAACAATTGTAAGTATTTTTATTAATCCCAAACAATTTAATAATAAAGATGATTTTAAATCTTATCCATCAAATATTAAGAAAGATTTAACAATATTAAAAAAAATTCGCAAAATTGATTTCGTCTACATTCCTAAGTTTAAAGATATTTACAAAAATAAAGAAAAACCAAAAATTAAGATTAATAAAAATGATAAAATTTTATGTGCAAAATTTAGAAAAGGACATTTTGAAGGTGTGCTAGATGTAATGAATAAATTGACAAGTTTGATCAAACCCAAAAAAATTTTTATGGGAAAAAAAGATTATCAACAATTATTTTTAGTTAAGAATTTTATCGAAAAAAAATATAGTACTAAAATAATTGGCTGTAAAACCATAAGAAACAAAAATAAACTCGCATTATCTTCAAGGAATTTTTTACTTGGTAAAAATGATTTAAAAGAAGCTGAAAATATATCTAAAAAATTTCTAAATCTTAAAAAAGAAGTAAAAAAACATAAGAATATTAATAAATTTTTAAGACAATCAAAAAGAAAATTTGAAAAAATATTAAAAATTAAAATTGAATATCTTGAGAATAGAAATATAAAAACCCTTAAAATTTCAAACAAATATCTGGGTTCAAAAATATTTTTATCTTATTATTTTAAAGGTATTAGGTTAATTGACAATTTTTAACTTATAAGAAATAAGCACCTACACCTAAAAATGAAACAAACCCAATTACATCAGTAATAGTAGTTACAAACACACTAGATGCAATCGCTGGATCAATATTCATTTTCTTTAGAGTTACAGGAACTAAAATTCCAAAAAGACCAGCTATAATCATGGTTAAAATCATAGAGATTGAAATTATGATTGATAGAGTGTTATCTTGAAACCATATTTGAACAATAAAAGCACTTATTGCAGCGAAAATAATTCCATTTAATATTCCAATAGTAAATTCTTTAATAACATTTGATGAAAAATTATTTTCTGTTAAATCGTTAGTTGCAATTGTTCTAACTGTCACAGCAAGAGTTTGCATGCCTGCATTACCTCCCATTGAAGCTACAATGGGCATTAGAAATGCCAGAACCACCATCTGCTCAATGGTAGCACCAAATAAACTGATACACCAAGTAGCTAAAAAAGCAGTAAATAGATTTAATAAAAGCCAATTAAATCTTCTTTTAGTTTTTGTAATTATTCCATCTGTTATTTCTTCATCACCTACACCTGCCAATCTTAAAGCATCTTCTTCTGCTTCTTCTTTTAAGACTGTCAAAACATCATCACTCATAATCATTCCAACTAACTTATTATTTTTATCAACAACAGCTGCTGAGTTTAAATTGTAATTTTCAAACAAATTACCAACTTCTTCTTTATCCATTTCGACAGGTATTAAAAGTTGGGACTCAGACATAATAGAAAGCATTTTAGTATCTCTTGATGTTGTTAAAACTCGTGAAGAAGGAACAGTTCCGATTGGTTTAAATTCTTCATTTACAATAAATATTTCTAAAAATTCTTCTGGAAGATCTTTATTTTCCCTTAAATAATCTATCGTTTGTCCTACTGACCAATTACTAGGAATTGCTGTAAATTCACGTTGCATTATTCTTGCAGCTGAATCTTCTGGATAACTTAAGCTTTCCAATAAAGCAAAACGATCTTTTGGCGGTAAAGAACTTAAAATATTATTTTTTTCTTCTTCTGGTACATTCTCTAAAATCGATATGGCATCATCTGACTCAAGATTAGTTAAAATTGAAACAATTGATTCTGATGAAAGATAAGTAATAATTTCAGCTTGTATAGACTCATTAAGTTCTACAAATACTTCTGGATCAATATTAAAATTGTTAAGTTTTATTAAGCTTTCTCTATCTGATTGATTTAAATGTTCTATAATATCCGCAGCATCAGCTGGGTGCATTTCTTTAAAAGAATTTGTTATAAAAAGAGCATCATTATTAGCAATTTTTGAAGTTACAACTTTTATATACTCTTTGTTAAACTCAAAATTTACTTTTTTATCTTTTATTTTTTTAACAGAAGACATAAATCTACCTATAATTTAAGTTGGACTATTAATAGATAATTAAGATAATACAATTTATAAATGAATATAGAGATCAAAAAGTCAGTAAAACCAATAAATTATTTTAAAGCAATAAATATAATGGAGAAAAGATTAGTCGATTTATTCAAAAAAAATGAAAAAGAGCTTATTTGGACTTTAGAACATGAAGAAATATTTACAGCCGGTACTAGCTCGAATGAAAATGAAATTATAGATAAATCTATCAAAATTATTAAAACAAATCGTGGCGGCAAGATAACGTGTCATGCACCAGGGCAATTAATCTGTTATTTTGTTTTAGATTTAAGAAATAAACAAGATATAAGAAAATTTATAACTTGTATTGAAAAAACTATTATTGAGACTTTAAAAGCTTTTGAAATAAAAACATTTTCCGACAAAGATAATATTGGAATTTGGCATAATAAAAATGGTACAATAAATAAAGTTGCTGCAATTGGTATAAGAGTTAAAAAGTGGATCGCTTATCATGGGTTTGCAATAAATATAAATAATAATTTAGAACAATATAAAAAAATTGCACCTTGTGGTATTTTAGATAAAGGGATAACTAATTTAATTAAAATTAAAAATCAAGATTATTCTAAATTAGAAAATTTATTAATTAAAAATTTTATTTTAAACTTGAAAATTTAAGTCTTTTTGTTTTAAGTAACTTTTTAAAATAATCTGGCAACAAAGCAGTGTAGGTATGTTTGACATCATTTATAATAAATTTTATTTGATAAGAATGTAGCATCAAATTTTTATTTATTCCTTTATCTAATTTAGTTAATCTATATTTTATATCACCAAATATTGGTTGACCTAAAGCATATAATTGTTTTCTAAGTTGATGTTTACGGCCTGTGATAGGCTTCAATTCAATTAAACTAGCTTCTGAGTTTTTATCTAATACCTTGTAAATTGTTTTCGCTTTTTCTATAATTTTTTTTTCGCCATCGTATCTTATTAAATTATCATTCCATTCACCTACATCTTTTTCTAATTCACCATGACAAATAGCAAGGTATGTTTTGTGAACTTTTCTTAATCTAAATAATGATGTTAATAGTTGTGCTGTTTCTCTTGTTTTTGCCATTATAAACACACCAGATGTATCTTTGTCTAATCTATGAACAGAATATGGTTTCGTATCTTTAAAGATTTGACTTTTAGCAAAAATATCTACAAGATTTTTTTTTGATTTAGTTCCTCCTTGAACTGAAATACCCGCACTTTTATTTAAAACTATAAAATTTTCATTATTATCTATGATTTGATCTTCATTAGATTTAATAATTTCTTTAGATGGTTCAAATTTAATTTTTTTTTGAACTATTGACTCTTTAAAATCAATATCAAAAAAATCTACTATATCTTTAGTTTTAACTTTGCTTGAACTTTTAATTTTTTTTTTATTTAATTTAATTTTACCTAATCTCAAATATTTTTCGATTAAACCTTGTGGAATTTTTCCTAGTTTTAATCTTGTCCAGCGATCTATACGCATATCATTACACGTTGAATCAACGGCATATGACTTTTTCATGTTTTGAGAATTATACTGTTGCTTGTTTCTTTTCTTCAGTTTTTGGAGTTTCTTTTGAGGTATCTTTTTTCTTCTTATCTACACGTCTAGCTTCAACGTCTCTATCTACAAATTCTATAATGGCCATCGGTGCATTATCTCCATATCTAAATCCAGCTTTAATAATTCTTGTATATCCACCATTTCTTTTTTCATATCTTTTAGAAAGTGTTTTTTTAACTTTATTTGCTGATTTAATATCTTGAAGTTGTGAAACTAACATTTTTGTTGTTTGTAAAGTTTCTTTTTTTCCTAATGTAATAATTTTATCAGCTTGAGGCTTTAAAAATTTAGCTTTTGGTAAAGTAGTTTTAATTTGTTCGTACTTAATCAAAGAATTTAACATATTCTTTAAAAGAGCCTTTCTATGGTCAGAAGTTCTGTTTAACTTCTTATTTGCCATTCCGTGTCTCATTAGATAGCTTCCTCTAATTTCTTGGACATTTCAGCAATATTATCTGGTGGCCAGTTAGGAATTTCCATACCGAGGTACAATGACATACCTGTTAAAACTTCTTTAATTTCATTTAATGATTTTCTACCAAAATTTGGGGTTCTAAGCATTTCACCTTCAGATTTTTGAACTAAATCACCAATATAAATAATATTATCATTTTTAAGACAATTCATAGATCTAACAGAAAGCTCTAGTTCATCAACTTTTCTCAACAAGTTTTTATTAAATTCAGGTTCAGTAGAAACTTCTTTTATAGGAACTTCTACTGGCTCATCAAAATTAACAAACATTTTTAATTGATCTTGGAATATTCTTGCTGAATAAGCTACCGCATCTTCAGCAGAAATTGATCCGTTAGTTTCAACTTCCATGGTAAGTTTATCATAATCCAATGCTTTACCTTCTCTAGCGGTGCTTATTGAATAAGAAACTTTTTTAACTGGGCTATATAGAGAATCAATTGCTATAAGACCTAATGGTGGTTCTTCAGGTTTGTTTAAATCAGCTGGAACATAACCTTTTCCAGTACTAACATTCATTTCCATATGAAAATTTGTATTTTCATCAAGGTTACAAATAACTAGTTCTGGATTCAAAATTTCCACATCCGCGACCTGAGATATGTCAGATGCTTTTATTTCACCAGGGCCTTTTGCATCTAATATTAGTTTTTTTGTACCTTCTGAATTACATTTTAATGCTAGAGATTTTACGTTTAAAACTATGTCGGTAACATCTTCTCTAACACCTTTAATAGAAGTAAACTCATGTAAAACACCATCAATTTGAATAGAAGTAACTGCTGCACCTCTTATTGAAGAAAGTAAAATTCTTCTTAAAGAATTACCTAATGTTAAACCATATCCTTTTTCCAAAGGTTCTGCGACTATTTTAGCATGAGTTAGGTCGTCACTGATTTGAACATCTAATTTAGATGGTTTAATTAATGACTTCCAATTTTTTATATTCACATTTTCGACTTCCATTAAACTCTCCTTTTCTTTGGTGGTCTAGTTCCATTATGAGGCATGGGTGTAGTATCTTTAATTGATAAAATTTTAAAACCTCTTGCTTGTAATGCTCTTAAAGCTGTTTCGCGCCCAGAACCAGGACCCTTAACTTCAACGGTTAAAGTTTTCATTCCATATTCTAATGCTTTAGAAGCAGCGGAATCTGCAGCAATTTGTGCGGCATAAGGAGTTGATTTTCTTGATCCTTTAAAACCTTTTTGTCCAGCCGATGACCAAGAAATAATATTTCCATTAGTATCTGCTATAGAGATCATTGTATTATTAAATGTGGATTGTACATAAGCAATTCCATTTAAAATATTTTTCTTAATTTTTTTCTTTTTTGAATATGAACTTTTGTTACTTTTTTTTGAAGATTTTTCTACCTTCTGATCTTTATTTTCAACTTTATCAGCTTTAGCCATAATTATTTTTTAGTTGGAGTTAATTTTTTTCCTGCAATAGCAATAGCTTTACCTTTTCTGGTTCTTGCATTACATCTTGTTCTTTGTCCTCTCACAGGTAATTTTTTTCTATGTCTTGTGCCTCTGTAGCAAGCAAGATCAATCAATCTTTTAATTGTTAAACTGTAATCTCTTCTTAGATCTCCTTCTACTTTAAAATTTGCATCAATATATTCTCTAATCTTTAAAATTTCGTCATCTGTTAATTCATTAATTCTTTTTGCTCTTGGAATTTCTAATGAAGAGCATATTTGATTAGAAAATTTATCACCAATACCATAAATGTATGTTAAACCGATATGTACAAGTTTATTTTGTGGGATATTGATACCTGCGATACGAGCCATAATTTTTGTGATAATTTGAGCCTTTTATATAATAAGATTACCTAAAGTCAACGCCTTAAACATTGATAAAAGTATCAATTTTCCTTGTTATTTCGTCAATTTCAAGTGTTCCATCAATCTCTTGGAAGTTTGGTTTTTCTGAT
>Ga0208764_10001698_pt1 | contig 14060 bp, 10 predicted proteins | sample ETNtaG_18_FD_185762 | JGI IMG/M metagenome (GOLD analysis project Ga0208764, IMG submission 185762) | Marine microbial and viral communities from oxygen minimum zone, Eastern Pacific Ocean - ETNP201302SV91 (SPAdes) (version 2) | ecosystem: Environmental > Aquatic > Marine > Oceanic ... | reverse complement strand
CCTGGCTATTATGTGCCGCATAAAGGCGATACCGCGGGCCAAATTGACGCTCAGGCACTGTTGTCAGTCACCCCCCCACCGCAAATGCCAGCGACGATGGAAGCCGGCACCATCTATGGCTACTGCGTAGGCGAGCCATGGAATCAACAGGCTGTGTTTAAAGGTATTGGTGTACCTGTGATCACCGACTACGAAATTTGGAAAAATAACCCTGAAAAAGTGTTCGGCGTAAGCCAAGGCTGGGCTGACAAATACCCAAATACGCACATTCGCGTGGTTAAAGCCCTAATTCGAGCGGCAATGTGGCTGGATGAAAACGACAATGCTAACCGTCCTGAAGCGGTAAAGATTCTTGCTAAAAGTAACTACGTAGGTGCAGATGAAGACGTACTGGCTAACAGCATGACAGGCACTTTCGAATACGAGAAAGGTGACAAGCGCGACGTGCCTGATTTTAATGTGTTCTTCCGCTACAACGCCACTTACCCATACTACAGTGATGCTATTTGGTACCTCACACAAATGCGCCGCTGGGGTCAAATTTCAGAGGCTAAGTCTGACGATTGGTATAAAGAGACAGCCAAAAAAGTTTATAAACCAGAGGTCTATGCTCAGGCTGCTAAAGCGTTGATTGCCGAAGGTAAAGCTAAGGCGTCTGACTTTCCAGAGTTTGGGACGGAAACCGGCTACAAGCCGCCTCAGAGCGAATTCATTGATGGCGTGACGTTTGACGGAAGCAAGCCTAACGCTTACTTAGAGCAATTTAAGATTGGTCTGAAGGGTGACACTGTACTGTAAGTGTCTGATTTAATGGCCCTGCCTTCAGTTCTAACTAGGGCGGGGCATAAACAGCGCAAAAGCGCACATCAAGTGTCAGGAGCAAGCAATGAGCAAGATGACAACCATTCTTCGCCTTCCATCGTCGCCGTCAAACGCCAACTCTTTGTTGAGCCGTTTATATCAATCCACGCCTGCGTTGCTGCTGCCTGTTATTGGCTTGCTGATGTTTTTGGCCATTTGGAATGGTGTAGCAAAAAGTATCGACACGTCGCTGGGGCAGTTCCCAGGGCCTGCACAAGTTTTTGAGCAAGCCGGTGCGTTAATTGACGAACATATTGCACAGCGTGAAAAAGCGGACGCTTTCTATCAACGTCAAGAAGCAAGAAATGCAGCGCGTATAGCGCAGGACCCTACTTATCAGCCAAAAATTAGAGAATTCACCGGTGCGCCAACCTTCTTTGACCAAATTTGGACAAGCCTTTACACCGTCATGGTGGGGTTCCTTATTGCATCGGTTATAGCGGTTCCTGTGGGAATATTATGTGGTTTAAGTAAATCTGCCTACACTGCAATAAATCCGCTCATCCAGTTGTTCAAGCCAGTTTCACCACTAGCGTGGCTGCCGCTGGTGACTATGGTGGTAAGTGCCCTCTATGTCAGCGATGATCCGGCCTTTTCTAAATCATTCGTGACCTCTGCCTTTACGGTTTCGCTTTGTTGTTTATGGCCAACCCTTATTAACACCGCAGTAGGCGTATCAAATATTGATAAGGACCTAATCAACGTAAGTAAGGTATTGCGCCTTACGCCGTTTGCTCATCTCACCAAAATAGTACTTCCATCTTCTATCCCCATGATTTTTACAGGACTTAGATTGTCGCTTGGTATTGGCTGGATGGTACTGATTGCGGCAGAAATGCTTGCCCAAAACCCGGGCCTAGGAAAGTTTGTGTGGGATGAATTCCAAAACGGAAGTTCAGAGTCGCTAGCGAGGATCATGGTCGCAGTGCTCACCATTGGCGCTATTGGCTTTGTGCTAGACCGCCTAATGTTATCGATTCAGCGCGCTGTAAGCTGGGACAAGTCGAGCGTACTACGCTAATTTTGAGGAGAATTTTATGCACACTAAACACTTAGAGTTAGAGCAGGTGGGTATCGACTTCCCCACACCGAAGGGGCCATTTACTGCGCTTCAAGATGTAAATCTTAAAATCAGCAAAGGTGAATTTGTGTCGTTAATTGGCCATTCGGGCTGCGGTAAATCAACGGTGCTGAATATCGTCGCAGGTTTGCACCAAGCTACTACCGGCGGCGTAATTTTAGATGGCGCAGAAGTAAAGCAGCCTGGACCTGAACGCGCAGTAGTCTTTCAAAACCATTCTTTATTACCTTGGCTTACGGTATACAAGAATGTTGAGCTGGCCGTAAAATCGACCATGCGCGGCAAGAGTAAAAACGAGATGCGTGACTGGATCATGCACAACCTAGAGCTTGTGCACATGACCCACGCTCTCGACAAACTGCCTAGTGAAATTTCAGGTGGTATGAAGCAGCGAGTGGGCATTGCACGAGCGTTGGCAATGGAGCCAAAAGTGCTGCTAATGGATGAACCGTTTGGTGCGCTAGACGCCCTAACTCGCGCTCATCTTCAAGACTCGCTAATGGAAATTCATGCTGATTTGGGTAACACGGTTATCATGATTACTCATGATGTGGATGAAGCGGTATTGCTATCAGACCGTATTGTTATGATGAATAACGGCCCGGCAGCCACCATTGGCGAAATTCTAGATATTGAGTTGCCGCGTCCGCGAGATAGATTAGCACTTGCAGATAACAAGCAGTACAACCACTACAGACATGAAGTCTTAACTTTCCTTTACGACAAACAAAAGAAGGTTGAAACCGTTTCGTCACGCGCCAACCAAGCGCCTACAACTAACAAACATTCACAACAGCTAGCAAAACCCAGCGGGGTGTCATCTGAAAAAAAAGACGCTAAGAAGTCAGATGCCGCCTAGCTTTATCGGCACCTGACTAGGGCGGAAGCCTTTTCCGCCAACTAACCAAAACCATCACTTTTAACCAGCATTCTACTGCTGGCTGGGTAAGTGTTGACTTCTGGGCCTGTTGGCCTTTGTTGTACAAGTTTTGGTCTAAATGGAAGCCTTTTAATCGCGAAACAGTCCTGCAAGCCTAGTGGGCTAAGTTAAAGGACTGTGACAAAGAGTAAAAGGCTTCCATAACGACCCCTTCGGGCAGCGCCTGTGTGCCATCTATACTGCGTTGAATGTTTTCGATTTAGAACCACTAAACCGTCAAACATCCGCCTTGCCTAGATGGCACACAGACCGCTGCAAAAAATGTACAGCAAAAGCCAGCAGGCCCTCATCAATACCGATAGGGAATACACATGAACACGTTAAAAAACTTTGGCATTAAGATGCTAACAGCATCTGTTTTGACAGTATTGGGTGGAAGCGCAATGGCCGCTGACATTCACAGCGCATTAAGCGATTCAAAGGCATGGGCGGATCTGAATTTACGCTACGAAGCTGTTGATCAAGACAATGCGTTAAAAGACGCAAGTGCACTGACTTTGCGTACGCGTCTAGGGTTTAGTTCGGGTAGCGTTAATGGTTTCTCATTTACCGCTGAGGTTGAAGACAGTCGTATTGTACTTGGGCAAGATGAGTTTACTGTGGGGCCTACTGGCTTTAACGTAGGTGAGTATTCGGTCATTGCCGACCCTGAAACTACCGAAGTTGATCAAGCTTTTATTCAGTATAAGGCAGATAACTTTACCGCCAGAGTAGGGCGACAAGTGATTACGTTGGATGACCATCGATTTGTTGGCCACGTTGGCTGGCGACAAGACCGCCAGACCTTTGATGCCGTAAGCGCTAAATATGCGGCAACAGACAATCTAGAACTATTCTATAGCTATCTTTACAAACGCAACCGCATTTTTGCTGAGGCGGCAGATTTAGATTCTAAAGATCATATTCTTCATGCTACTTATACATCTAAAATTGGCAAGTTTGTGGCCTACGCTTACCTTTTAGAAGTGGACAACGACACGGCTAACGCGTTGGACACGTATGGCGTGAGCTACGATGGAAAGATGAAAGGTGAGAGCGTGAGTTGGGCTTACGGTGGTGAGTTTGCCACGCAATCAAGCGAAGCTGGCGCGGGCGAAACGACCACCGACTTTGACGCCTCTTATTTAAATGCGTATGTCGCAGCCACGTTTTCTGGCGTGACGGCTAAGGTCGATTACGAAATACTAGGTTCTGACGATGGGTTGTACGGGTTTGCAACGCCGCTAGCTACGCTGCACAAATTCAACGGTTGGACTGATCAGTTCTTGGGCACGCCAGCACAGGGCTTAAAAGATCTTAAGTTATCTCTATCAGGTGGGCTAGCCGGTGGTAAATGGCTTTTGGCTTACCACGATTTCAGCGCTGACGACAGCAGTAACGGTGCTGACGACTTAGGCAGCGAAATTAATGTACAGTATACGAAGAAGTTTGCAGGTAAGTACAATTTTGGCATTAAGTACGGTACTTACGATGCGGGAGATATAAAGGTGGATACCAATCGCTTCTGGATGTGGATTGGTACACGCTTCTAATTGCAATACACTATTACAACGTTATGTTATAATTAATACGACAGGTCTGGCTGAGTCGTTACTGACTTAGCCAGCCTTTTTCAACGGCCACATCAAGCTGCTGCATAACGTAGTCCCATAAAGCCGGTGCGCAAGATTTAAGGTGAGCATTACGCTTCTCAATTTTCTCCCTTGCAATACCGTGACGCTTCCAGCTTCCTCCGTTGTCTTTCATATTTTGAAATACGGGAAGTACGCGGTCCATTGATTTTGCAAATTCTGCATCGGCGGTTTCCGCTGCTTCAAACTCAAGCCATAAATCGAGCATTTCACTACTAAGTGGACTCGGCAATAAACCAAAAATGCGCTTAGCGGCAGCTACTTCTTTCTCGGCTTGTGCGTCGTGATCTGTTTGATGATTGAAAGCAAACATGTCGCCAGCATCAATTTCCACAATATCGTGAATAAGGATCATGCGAATAACGCGGGTCACATCTATGGGTTTAGCCGCATATTCGCTTAGCATATTTGCCATTAATGCAACATGCCAGCTGTGCTCTGCGGAGTTTTCCTGTCGATAGTTATCACAGGGGAGGGTGATCTGGCGCTTAACTGCTTTTAGCTGGTCAAGTTCACAGATAAAGTCAGCAAAGTCACTTACTGCATACATTGGGATGCTCCAAGGCGTAAAAATGGGCGCCTGAGCGCCCATTTAATTATTCAAGGTCTAACGAGTGTATTGGTTATTAACCAAATTATTTTTGCTCAGATAGCCACACGATTAGGTCAGCGATGTCGTCGAAGGTCATGTCAGCGGTAAATGTAGGTTGATATTTACCGTTGATGATGAAGCTTGGCACACCAGTTAAGTACTCACGATACTCATCAATTTGCTGTTGATTCTTACGTACCATGCTATTTACGCCGAAGCTTTTGGCCATTTTGTCAAACTCTTCACCGTCTACTCCGTTCACAACGAAGATATTGCGAAGGTCTTTCAAGCCAGTGATAGATGCACGTTGCTTGTGGATATAGTTAAAAATAGCGCCGTTCATCGCGTCTTCTTGCTTCATAGCGCGCGCAATTAGCATGGCTTTAGTTGCATCGTCCTGAACTTCAGGTCCAGTAAAACGCATAAAGTTTACGTGCACCTTATTGAATTTCGTGCCGTCGCTTTTCTTTTCTTTAATTTGCGCAACGATTGGTTCGAACTGGAAGCAGTGAGGGCACCAAAATGAGAAGTACTCAGTAATAACAGGCTTATCTGTGGCTTCTTTATCAAGCACAGTATAGTGCGTACCTTCTTTCCATTTAGACGCTGGCTCCTGAGCGCATGCTGTTAGTGGCAAAAGCATTGCCATGACAAACATTACTGCAAACTTTTTCATGGAATATAATCCTATGTTCAAAAAACTATTATCGATACCGAGATTATCACAGGCTTGTTCGCTTAACTAGGACCTGTTCTACTTCAATGCCTTACTACGCGACAAGCTCACTAAAAAACGCGATTCAAGGTTTAGGTAAATGCAGTATTTTATATACGCATGATGAACAGAGTCTGAATCATCAGGCCCTAACAGAAACTCAAAGAAAAAGGGCTATAACCATGTATAGCCCTTTATTGTTTGTTGATTTCACGTTGAGTTTTGCCTTTAAGCAACGCTCAACAGAAGGTTCATTAACGTTACATCACTTACATGCTGTAGTTAACTGAAAGTAGAGCGCGACGCTCTTGTCCAGCATAACCTACAATGTCTTCATAATCAGTATCAAATACATTGTCGACCTTCAACGAGACCTGCCACTGCTTATCTATTTGATAGCCTAAATTAACGGTTGCAAGCGTATAGGCTGACAGCGCCAGAGTCTGAGACGGTTCAGGGAAAGGAGGGAAGAAGGTGTCGTAATGACTCCCTGTGTAAGCTAGCTTGGTGTAGAAGCTGAACTTCTCCGTTCCAAAGTCAGTGTTGTAGGTTAATGAGCCTTGGTGACGGGCACGACGCAGTTCAGTGGTTGTTATACCATTGTCGGTTTGTTCCGCATCTAGATAACTATACGCTGCGGTAAAATCACCATAGCCACTGTCCCAGTTAAGTTCTAGATCAATACCTTCTCGCGAGCTTTCACCGTCGATATTATCGGCACTATATGCACCCAAATCTGACACAAATACGAAGCCATTGATTTCATCTTCAAGGTCGGTAGTGTATGCGCTGATTTGTGCAGACAGTGATTTCCAGTTCGCCTTAACGCCTATTTCCCATTCTTCACTGGTTTCAGGTTCTAAGTTTGGGTTGCCGATGAAGCTTGCTGGGAAGTAGCCAAAGCGCTCGGTGAAGGTGGGTGTTTTAACAGCTTTACCATAGCTGGTAAAAACAGCGTAGTAATCGTTAAGCTGCCAGGTAAGGCCACCGCGATAACTTACGGCATTGTCGAACTCACTGTTGTTGTCGAATCGTGCGCTTAGTGTTGCGGTTAGCGACTCGGTTAGCTGACCATTTGTCTCGGCAAATACGCTATAAGTATTGTCATGCTGCTTCTGGTTCGGATCGCCAAATGCAATTGGGCCGCGCTGGGTAAAAAGGCGCTGTAGGTATTCAACACCGCCAGCAAAATCCCAGTTATCCATGGTATAGAAACCTGTCCAGTTTAACTCTATGCGCTCACCAGTGGTTCCGCCAGTGTCTGCACCTGACTCAGTGTTATCATTATCGTCTTTGCGATAATGCGCACTTAGCGCTGAGCGATAACCTGTATTTTCCAGAGCAAATTCCCATCTTAATTTCGCATTAATTTGTGAACCATCCGTCACGTTATCTGAGTCAGCAGGAAGGCCTGTCGTCACAAAATCAGTGCCGTCGTAATCATTCTCGTACTGAACCGTGCGAAGGTTAGCTATTAACGTATGCTCCGACGTTGCGGCATAATTAATATTAATGCCAGCGGTCATGTTGTCGTAGCCATCATCTTCGTTACCAACACGAGATACGTTGTCGCCGTCGGTACGTATGTAGCTGGCGTATGCAGAAATACCTACGTTATCGCTTTGCGAGCGCGCGTTCATGCTGCCCTGCAACGTACCTTGTGTGCCAACGCCAGCAGAGAAGTCTACGTGTGACGCATTATCGGCAAACTGGCCTGATTTCGTAGTAATGCTCAATACACCACCGATAGCGCCGCTGCCCCATCTTGCGCTTTGCGGGCCTCGAAGAAGTTCTATGCGCACCACGTTTGTACTAGTTAAGTGAGCAAGGTCAACCAGGCTTCCTTGGCCTACGTCGTTGGCAACAACGCCATCAATTAAAACAAGTAGATGGTTGGTTTCACCGCCGCGCACGCGCAGCTCTGTTAAGCCACCAGGACTGCCTGACTGAGACAAGCTAACGCCAGGTAGGCCGCGAATTAGATCGGTAAGTTGAAGTGCGCCCGAAGCTTTAATGTCGCTTTCAGTTAGCACCGATACTGAACCAGGAAGTTTGGTTAACGAAATAGGCAAACGCGTGCCTGTTACTGTTAAAGTTTCAATATCTTGGTCAGAAGTTTGAGCAAAGGCAGGTGTGCTTAAGCACGAAATAACTGCAGCGCTAAGGGCTGCTTTAGTAAAATGTGTACGCATGGTTTTTATGTTGTCTTTGATGCGCTCCACCCGAGCACATGATTAGGGAAAGTGCACGTTTTTGCTTAATTATGGATGTGAGCAAGCAAACGACACCATGAAGTACAGGCCGGTATCCGGGCTTACTCACCATTACTAAAAATGTAATAGCTCTTTTGCCTTCCCATCTAATGGCGTTTAATACGTAACGCATAAAAGACAGTGGCGTATGAAAAGAAAACGACAACGCGTTGAGTTTACCGTTGCGGGGGCAGCATCAGTTTTTCACTGATTTCCCGTTTAACCCTTGTCGCCGTAGTTAATACCAATCCGCATAGATAATTGCCCACTCAGTGGGTAATTATCTATGCGGACTGGTATAATACGGAGCTAGACAAGAGCACCTACACACTGTCGATTATATCTAAGTTAAAAAGTGATAGCGAATACGGTTTCTTATACCTTACGCTTTTTCGTAACCGCCATAAGATTATCGGTAACGGTCATCGAAAAAGCGTTTTTTCAGCAGTAAAGGGGCTGGCTCAATATCCTAATTTCAGTGGAGGCTCTTGAAGGGCCGATAGCTGTTCTTTCAGAGCAAGTATTTGGCCTTCCCAGTATTTGTCTTCAGCAAACCAAGGAAATGCCCTCGGAAAAGCAGGGTCTTCCCAGCGTCGTGAAAGCCATGCCATGTAATGCACCATTCGCATAGCGCGGAGGGGCTCAATAAGTGGCAACTGTGCAGTGTCAAACGGGTGAAACTCCTCGTATGCTTCAACCAAAGTATCGAGCTGCAATAGTTGTTGTTGGCGGTCGCCGCTTAGCATCATCCACAAATCTTGGATAGCAGGGCCCATGCGGCAATCATCTAAATCAACGAAGGTAGGGCCATCGCGCCACAGTATATTGCCTGGGTGGCAGTCACCGTGAAGCCGAATACTTGATGTTGGGTTATACGCTTTTTTCGTGGCATCAATAACGGGGTTAAGTATGGCAAAAAATGCAGTCTTTAGATGCTCTGGCAGCAGTGTGCTTTGCGTAAGCACCTGCTTCGGTTCATCGAGGTAACTTTCAATATCAATCGAGGGACGATGTGCAAACCCTTTAGCATGAGCCACGCGGTGAATACGGCCAATGAAACGCCCCATCCATTCGAGTTGATCAAGGTTGTCATTTTCGAATTGTCTACCGCCCACCGAAGGAAATAACGCAAATCGATAATCAGTTTCCGCCACGGTGTGATGATGCAGCGTGCTGCCATTGAGAGAAATGGGCGCAGCCAATGGAATTTCGTTATCGATTAGCTCTGCAGCAAACGCGTGTTCTTCAAGAATTTGAGCGTCGGTCCATCGACCTGGGCGATAGAATTTTGCTACATAGCGCTGACCGTCTTCAGCCAAAAACTGATAGACGCGGTTTTCATAACTATTTAGTGCTAGCAAACCGCTTTGAAGAAAAATGCCCTGACTTTCCAGGGCATCTAATATGGTGTCTGGGCTAAGCCCAGAGAATGAAAAATCTGTCATCGATAAAGGAACTTAGTTGGCTCATCAACGGTAACCGTTTCCCCATCAATAGTGGTGGTTACACTGATAAAAATATCGGTAACCGTATCTTCCAGATTATAGGCGTCAGTTGCAACTGAAATTGGCGTGCTATACACCGCACCGCCTTCAACTGTTACAGTTTGCTCACCAATGTACTTGTAGTCAGGCAAACCTTTTACAGCAATAGAGTAGGTTTGGGTTTGCTGAGTTTTGTTAAGTACTTTTATTGTATAAACGTTCTCAATTAGCCCTTCATTCGTTTCGCGGTATAGCGAGTTTCTGTCGCGGATAATGTCAACTTCGGTGGGGCTGCGCATCCAAATATTGGCAAACAACAAGCCTATCATCACCACTAAAACTACAAAGTAACCAATTAACTTTGGACGTAAAATATGAGTCTTACCGCCAGCTAGTTCTTCTTCAGAGGTAAAGCTTATCAGGCCTTTAGGATAACCCATTTTATCCATAACACCGTTACACGCATCAACACAGGCGCCGCAGTTGATGCATTCGTATTGTAAGCCATTTCGAATATCGATACCGGTTGGGCATACCTGAACACACAGGTTGCAGTCTATACAGTCGCCTAACCCTTTTTCTTTTACTTGCTCGTGACTAAGTTTGCGTGGTCGCGGGCCGCGTTGCTCTCCACGCTTTGCATCGTACGATACAGTAAACGTGTCTTTGTCGAACATGGCAGACTGAAAACGCGCATACGGGCAAATGTGCGTGCACATGATTTCGCGCATGTAGCCAGCGTTTCCGTACGTACATACGGCAAAGAAAATAACCGATAAACCTGCCCAGAAGCTGGTGTTAAATGTTACAAAATCGATAAACAGTTCATCAATTGGCGTAAAGTAGCCAACGAAGGTTAAAGCCGTTAACAGCGCTACCAATACCCAAGCGGTGTGCTTAGCTGTTTTACGCAAAAATTTATCTGCATCCATTTTGCGTGCATCTAGCGCTATACGCTTGTTGCGAGGGCCTTCGAATTTCTCTTCGAACCACGTATAAATGTATACCCACGTTGTTTGAGGACACATAAATCCACACCACACTCGACCAGCGAAAGTGGTGACGAAGAACAGCGCAAAGGCGGAAACAATAAATATATAGGCCAGTAAAGTGAGATCTTGAGGCCATAAGGTTAGAGAGAATATAGTAAATCGCTGCTCACCAATATCGAGTAGCACGGCTTGATGCCCGTTGTACTGAATCCATGGAATGATGGCAAAGAGGCCCAAAAAGAAAAGGCCAAACATGCGTCTAAACGTCTCTAAAGGGCCTTGTACAGCCCGCACATAAATACGGCTACGAGAGTCGTGGCGTTTTCCCTCAGGTCCACCTTTGGGTTTATGTACTTTTACCGGTGTAACGGTCTTTACCGGTATTTGTTCATTCATAGCTTAACCTTATGTGACGTAACGAACTGCCTGTGCAGTATAACTGCGTTCAAAACGTCATATTTAATGTAGATCAATAATGCGGCGTATGGTGTATCTTTTTAAAGTTTCAGTCAATACTGAAACTTCAGAACATAAGTCGTTTTTTGTTTTGATTTCCTCAGTCTATGTAACTTTGTAAATAGTTAAATACAGCTACGTGAATAATGAGGATTAATATAACGGCCAGATGCCATTTGATGCCCAACATCGACGATTAGGCTTTACCTACTATACATGAGTATAGTTTGCTGTATTTACAGGTAAACCGATATGACCCTATTATCGTCGATAATAATGTGGTCAATTACCGTTTGAATCGTGTACAGTGAGCATTGTGAAAATGTAAATTGGCAAAGTGTAGTTGAGCACATAGTGAGAAAGGTGCTAAAAATTTGGCGCTATTTGTAGTAAACGTCTGTCAAAGTTAGCTGAGAAGTCATGTTAAGGTTCTTTATCATCGCTGCTGAAATTATTGTTTTGGTAATTGTGCTGCGGTCTCCTTTTGTTCAGTATCTCTTTGAAGATATCCAGAACTCGCTTTCTGAATGGCTAGTTTCAATTGCCACCTTACCGGAGCGAGAGGAACTGCGTAGTTTACAAGATAAAATTAATGTCCAGCTGAGTCCCTTAAAGCCTTACCAGAAAACATATGTTCAGCAAATCACCGCTGATAGCGCAAGCGTTAAACGTTTTTATCACACCTATTGTGAGAAGGACGATATAAACCCCAACTTTACGGGAACTAAACGCGTTCAACTATGCCTAATCATTAAACAGTCGTCAGTTATGCAAGTAGCAAAGCGAGACTAGCCAATTTTAACCAAGTTGGTTAAATATAAAGCTGATATAAAAGCCGACAATTGCTGCATGCTAAGCTTTCTCTAAATGTCTTGCTAACTCATAGTTTAAACGACTGAATTTAGGAGCATAAAAGTGAATAAATTACGTACTTTTTCTTGTTTAAGCTGCGCCACAGCGGTTGGACTTCTTGCTGTTTTTGCTCCCACCCAGGCCGCAGAAGTAAAGATTACTTGGGAAGAACCTGAAACGTATAGCGATGTTAAGCCAACTAATGAGTCACGCAAACGGTTCCGCGAACGAACATTAGAAGATTTGGAACAGCACATTGTTGAGTTAGCTAGTGACTTACCTGAATCTCAAGTGCTGTCTATGACCGTGACTAATGTGGACTTAGCGGGGCAAGTATGGCCTAGTCAGTTCGTCGGATTTGGCACAGGTGGTGGGAGTGACGTTCGCATCATTAAGCGCATTGATATTCCAAGAATGGCGTTTAGTTATTCTTTGACCGATGCCGAAGGACAAGTCATTTTAAGTGGCGAAGATGTAAAACTCAAAGACATGGACTTTATGGAATCGACAATCCGCCGCAATAGGACCGAGTCGTTAACCTACGAAAAAGCCATGTTGAATGATTGGTTTGCAGACACGTTTTCGACGCAGGTAGCGGCAAACAACTAGTACCGCGCGATAACTATTAAACTAAAAAAGGTCACTATATGTGACCTTTTTTAGTTTTTAAGCCCATATGTTATGGGCGTAAAGCATGCGCTAATTACAGATAATCAAACTCATTACCTGATATTGCAAGGGTGCTTTCAGGGCCAGCTTTATAAGCGGCTTTGTGCGCATCGCGACGTACCAAGATACGTTCCATATAGAAGTCACGTGTCTTCATCTTAGACGCTGCAAGTACCGCATTACCTGATGCCTGCGCTTTGTCAGCCATGCTGTACCACAGTACACCAATCAAGGAATAGGCGCTGTATGCCAAGTAATCACAAGCAGCAGCTGCAGCGGTGGTTGCATCCATACCTAAGCAATCGGCTGAAGATGCACGCCAGTCATCAAGAATGCCTTGAGCCAGACCCTTCGCCTCACTGTCTTGAATGTCGTTGACCAAAGCGTTAAACGCATTATAGGTCGCTTCCATCATATGACCGCCATCTCGGGTAAGCTTACGACCAATAAGGTCTAGCGCCTGAATACCGTTGGTGCCTTCATATAACATAGCAATGCGCACGTCGCGCATAAGTTGTTCCATACCCCATTCACGAATAAAGCCGTGACCGCCAAACACTTGCACGCCTAAGCTGGTGGTTTCAAGGCCCATATCCGTCATAAAAGCTTTGCAGATTGGGGTTAAAAACTGAAGTACCTTGTCGGCATCTTCTTTTTCTTGACCTTCACCTAGCTTCTCTACATCCATAAATTTGGCGTAGAAAAGCGAGAGTGCACGGCAGCCTTCAATCAATGATTTTTGCGTAAGTAACATACGCGCTACGTCAGGTTGAAAGACGATTGGGTCTGCTTTGCCTTCTGGATTTTGAATACCCTGAGGTGCGCGAGACTGAACGCGTTCGCGGGCATAGGTCAGCGCGCCTTGGTAAGAGGCTTCTGCCGCCCCTAAACCTTGCAGACCTACTTGGAAGCGTGCATCGTTCATCATGGTGAACATGCATGCCAGCCCTTGGTTTTCTTCACCTACAAGGTAACCCGTTGCACCGTCAAAATTCATCACACAAGTCGGGCTCGCTTTGATCCCCATTTTGTGTTCGATGCTTCCCACTGACAAGCTGTTCGCCTCACCAGGCTCATTGCTGGCATCTGGAAGGAACTTGGGCACTAAGAATAAGCTAATGCCCTTAACGCCTTTGGGAGCATCAGGCAGACGAGCTAGAACAAGGTGAATAACGTTCGAGCTCCAATCGTGATCGCCTGCGGTAATAAAAATCTTATTACCGGTGACTTTATAGCTGCCGTCGCCTTGTGGCTCAGCTTTGGTACTAAGCAAGCTCAAATCTGTTCCTGCGTGAGGTTCGGTCAGGTTCATGGTACCTGTCCACTCACCGCTGATTAGCTTAGCAAGGTAGATATCTTTTAATTCTTTACTGGCGTGCTTAGTAACCGCAAGTGTTGCGCTTTCAGTAAGCATGGTGGTTAAACGCCAGCTTAAGTTCGCCGCGTTTAGCATTTCGTGAACAGGCACAGCCATGGTGTACGGCAAGTCTTGCCCGTCGTACTCGGCAGTACCTAGCATTGCATTCCAGCCGTTA
>Ga0208764_10001694_pt1 | contig 14082 bp, 11 predicted proteins | sample ETNtaG_18_FD_185762 | JGI IMG/M metagenome (GOLD analysis project Ga0208764, IMG submission 185762) | Marine microbial and viral communities from oxygen minimum zone, Eastern Pacific Ocean - ETNP201302SV91 (SPAdes) (version 2) | ecosystem: Environmental > Aquatic > Marine > Oceanic ... | reverse complement strand
GTAATAAAACGTGCCGCATATGATTATGCAAACAAAAAAATGAATGATACATCATTTCTAGTACACAAAAAAAGTTAATCTCTCAGTCCTTCAAATTGTGATATTATTTTATTTACTAATATTTCCCAATCAAATTCAGCCACAATTTGTCTTGATTTTATTCCCATATTCACCCTCAAATTTTCATTTGAAAAAATTGTAACGATTTTTTCTTCCAGTTCTTTTTCATTTTCTACAAGAAAACCATTTTGACCATCATACAGAACATCAGAAGGTAGAGTGCCTTCTATTGCAATGATTGGAAGTGATGATGCCATATACTCAAGAATTTTAATTGGTAAAGCACCTTTGGTTACATCAGTTGATCTTAATGGTCCTATTCCTAAAGAAGCATTAGAAAGGATTGAAGGAATTTGCTCATTTGGTATCCACCCCATAAATTTGACTGTTGATTCCAAATGGTTTTCATCAACGATTGATTTTAGTTTATCAAGTTCCGGTCCGTTTCCATACAATAAAACTTCAATATCTGGTATTTTTTTTAAAACATTTGGTAAGATATTTAGTAGTATGTCTAAACCTCTATGATGATACATGGCACCTGAAAATATAATTTGTTTTGATTTTGGATTTGATTTAATGAATTTATTTAAATCGACACCATTTGGAAGCAAAGATATGTTGGCCGAGTTAACTCCATAGAAATTTTCAACAACAGTTTTTGTTTCAGAATTAGACACTAAAACTAGTGAAGATTGTTTTAAGGCTTTAGAATTATAGGATTTTTCAATTTTTCTTTGGATTGATTTTAATCCAGTTGTTTTTTGATAAACTGCATCATCAATTTTTATTATCGTTGGTATTTGGAGTTCTTTTCCTGCCTGAATTGCGGCATGTGGTGCCATATGGAAAGGATGAAAAATTGAAAAGATAAAATCATAATTTTTTTCTTGGCCTAACTTTATAGATACATTTTTTAGATAATTTTTACATCTTCTAGCAGCTACTTTAATCTGATTTTTCGATGGAACATCTACTTTAACTACATCTACATTTGCATGTAATTTTGGATCATATACTGGTCCATTCCATTCAATATTTGGTGTAACAACTGTCACTGAGTGGCCTAGTTTTGCAAAATTATTTACAAGTTCAACAGCTACAATTACACCACCACCACTAATTGGCGGAAAATGAAACACAACTACAAGAATGTTCATCTTAGTTTAGCTTTTATGCGAATAACTAAAGTGTTATGATGTATGGATGAGTTTAACGAAATGCTTGAAGATTGGTTACTGTCATCAGGAATAGTAATAAATGATTCTGAAAATGAAAATTTTGGCGGCGTTCATGCCTATTATGATAGCCAGAACCACGAATATGGTTTTTTGTATCCAGAGATTACAGGTTATTTTCTCAGCATGCTAAGGTTTCTCCATGAACGTAACCCGAATGAAAAGTATACTTCTTTAGCAAAAACTTCTGGTAATTGGATTATTAAAATTTCAGAGAAATATGGTGGAATAATTCAGGGTATTAGTAAAGATAAAACCAAATTAGATCTTGTATATTCTTTTGATACAGCTATCTGCGCAAAAGGATTATTGGACTGCTTTATGATAACCAAAGAAGAAAAATTCTTCAATCAAGGAAAAAAACTATGCGATTGGATAATAGATGAGGCATTAGAATCTGATGGCACAGTAAAACCTGTAAAAAATCTCAAGAATCAAAAATTTGAAGAAGATGATATGTATTGGTACAAGCAAAAAGGTTGTTTACACATAAAAACCATAATGCCATTACTTCAAATTTATCAAATGACCAAAGAAGAGAAATTTCTAAACGCTGCAGAATTGATAATTAATACTGCACCGTTATTTCAAAATGATGATGGAAGTATTACACTTCATCAAAAAAATCAAACTATACATTTACACTCATTGTGCTATACAATAGAAGGATTATTATTTGCATATGGAGTTACTAAAGATGAAAATCTTTTACAAATATGTGATAATGCTATAGAGTGGTGCTGTCAGAAAATTTTAGATGATGGTTCAATATTATTATGGTATAACTCTAATTTCCAACAGGCAAAAACATCATATCATATTTCTCAACTTATGAGAATTATGTTATTAATAGATAAAATACAATCTTCGAACAAATATTCGAAATATATCGAAAAATTATTCAAGTTTTTGAAGACGTTTCAAGCAGAGGATAATGATAGCAGAATTAACGGTGGTCTTTATGAAGAATATTACAAATCCCTAACTGGATGGAAAAAAAGGAACCGAATTAATTCATGGGGATCAATGTTTGCATTACAAGGTATAATCTGGTTCAACGAAAGAGATTCTTTAGAGAGTAACTGGATAGATTTCTTATATTGATATCATATCCAAGAGCCTAAACCAATACCGTGCAAATTCACGTTTTCTAATTTTTTATTCAAAATTCTTCTAGTATCAATCACATTTTTCTTCCTCATAAGAGAAAAACTCTTTGAATTTAGTTTCTTATATTCATCCCAATCAGTTAGTATGATACAACAATCTGCATTTTTCAGGCACGGTTTTACAGATTTATGATATTCAATTTTGTTCCCGAATACATCTTTGAAGTTTTCTATAGCTAAAGGATCATGGACTTTAACTTTCAAACCATGTTTTAGACATTTTTCAACTATTTTAATGGAAATAGATTCACGTATATCGTCAGTATTTTTTTTGAATGATAATCCTAGGATAGAAACTGTATTTTTTTGTGAAACGATACGCATTTTCTTCATTATTGAAAAAATTTTTTCAGGTTGTGATTTATTGACTTTCTCAACTGCCTCAAAAAATGGTGTAGTGTTACCTATTTTTTTTGAAAAAGATATCAAACCAGAGAGATCTTTTGGTAGACAGCTACCACCAAAACCAGGACCTGCTTTAAGGAATAATGAACCAATTCTATTGTCCTTACCAATAGCATAAGCTATTGTATCAACATCAACATTAGGAAGTTGTTCACATATGTTTGCCATTGAATTAATAAAACTGATTTTTGTTGCGAGGAATGAATTGTTTGCGTATTTAATTAATTCAGCAGTTGTTATATCTACATGAATTATTTCAGGTAATGACGTATAGAATTTTTTATAATAATTATCAAGAAGTTTACCACTTTTTTTATTAGTTTCACCAATGACAATGAGATGTGGTTTTAAAATATTTTGAACCGCAAAACCTTCTTGTAGAAATTCTGGATTAACAAGAACATCCATTTTTTTATTTGAGATTAGTTTTGAAAATAGAGGTAAAATTATTTTTTTTGTAGTTTCTGGTGTTAAAGTACTTTTTATTACGAGTAAATGGTATTTTTCTTTTCCCTGTAAAGTTTTCAAGATCATTTTCAAGGATTTTTTGATATGTGATAAATCAATTTCACCACCTTTTTTTGCAGGGGTTCCAACCGTCAGAAAAGTTATATCAGAATCTAGAATTTTTTTAAAATTATTACTAAATTGAATTTTTTTAGACTTTATTGAAGAATGAAGTAATTTTGAGATTTGTGGTTCAGAGAAATCTACCTGTCCTTTCTCTAAATTCTTAATTTTTTTTGTGTCTATATCAATTCCATAGGTAAAAAATCCCTTTGAGGCATTAACTACAGCCATAGATAATCCCACAAACCCTAATCCCACAACTGAAATTTTCTCTTTACTCATATCCTCAAGATCACTCAAACCTAATTTTTTTTGATGAACCTAATACATCAAAGTATGATTCAGGAGTTCCGATATCAATTCTTTTTTCACTTTTTTTAAGTAACACACCAATTATTTTCTCATTTTGTTTAATTGCTAGGTTAAATGCATTTGCTAATTGCTTTTCCAAATCTCCTTCTTTTCTTACCTTACTGAGTTTTTGAAAAATAGTTGATTTGAAAATGTATATTGCTATAATAGCATTTTTTGAAGATGGTTTTTTTGGTTTTTCTTCCATTTTTTCAATTTCCATAATTCCATTTTCTAACATTTTGCCATTAACGACTCCATACTTTCTAGGATCATTCACTTCCTCAACCAAACATGCAATCTCAGCGTCATATTTTTTGAATGCCCTCTCTAGTCTTTTTAGGTGATCATTATTTTTGGAGATTACTATATCATCTCCAGCATGAAGTAAGAATTCTTCATTACCAACATACTTTTTACTTTTTTCAATTGCATCACCAAAACCAATTGGCTTTGGCTGATAGATGAAAACAATATTTGATTTTTTTATTTTTTTAAAAAATGTGTTTAATATTTGTACTAATTTTCTTTTTTTTGTTTCTTTCAGTAATGTGATCAAACTAGGATTCTCAGTAAAATGTTCTTCAACAGATCTTTTCGTCTTTCCAACAATAAAACAAAAATCTCTAATTTTATATTCATACAATGACTCAAATATTACTTGAAGGATTGGTTTTACTAATAGTTCTCCATTTTTACTTTTAACGAAAATTGGCAACATTTCTTTTGGTAATTCTTTAGTTAGTGGTAGAAGTCTTGTTCCTAAACCAGCAACTGTTAATACCGTTTTCACATAATTACGTTCTGAAACTTGTAATTATACTATTGTGATTTTTTGTAAGTTTTATTTGATTTTTGGTTGATTGTAAAAATTTGGTCTACAAGAATCAATAATAAGTTCTATTTCGAAGCGCCATCATAATACATGAAAACTGCCGTTATAATGGGCACAAGACCAGAGATAATCAAACTTGCTCCCATAATTGAAAAACTTCCAAAGTCAAAAAATTCTGTTATTTTCACAGGTCAACACTATGATTATTCAATGGGGTTGAGGTTCATTGATCAATTAGGTTTGAGAAGACCTGATTACTCATTAAAACTTTCAAAATCTAACCCAACCACTCAGATAGGAGAAATAATTTTGAAATTATCTAAAATTTTGCAAGAAATTAATCCAGACACAGTAATAGTTCAAGGCGACACAAACACTGTTTTAGCATCTGCTGTCACTGCATTAAAATCAGGAATTCCAATTAGCCACGTAGAATCTGGTTTACGAAGCTATGATTGGAGAATGCCAGAAGAGCATAATAGGATAGCTACAGACCATATGTCAGAATTTTTATTTGCACCAACAAAAACTTCCAAAAAAAATTTAATTAACGAAAAAGTTCATGGTAAATGTTTTGTAACAGGAAACACAGTGATTGATTCTATTAATAAATTTTCCAAACTTTCTTCCAAAAAATCTTCAATTGACATACAAGATTCTAATTATATTTTAATGACATTGCATCGTGCAGAAAACGTTGATCATAAAATTTCATTAGCCTCAATTATCAAAGCAGTTATAGATTCAAAAGAAAATATAATTTTTCCAGTACATCCAAGAACAATAAAGAAATTACATGACTATAATCTATACAACAAACTTCAAAATTCAAAAAACATCTCTTTAATTGACTCTGTTGGATATTTTGATATGTTAGAACTAATGAAGAAATCTCTCTTCATTATTACTGATTCTGGAGGTGTTCAAGAAGAAATTACATCTCCTAACATAAAGAAAAAGGCAATAATAGTAAGAAAAACAACTGACAGACCAGAATCTATAGAATCAGGATTTGCTCAACTTGTTGGTGTTTCTTATTCAAGAATTTTGTCTACAATCAAATTTACTGTAAGCCACCCTGATGTGTCTTCTAAAAAATCCCCTTATGGTACTGGAAAAACGTCTGAGACCATTATCAAAATTCTTAGGAAGAATTTGAGAAGGTAGGATTTTCATGAGTGGAATTAGAGTTGCATATTCAGGCTTAATTTCTATGCTAATAGGCCTGATTAGTGTAGTTACAGGTTTGGTTTTTACTCTAATTGTTACTAGAACATTAACTCCAGAAGAATATGGATCTTGGGGACTAATTGGCAGTTTAATTATGTATGTACTAATTCTTGATCCAATAATTACATACTGGACAACTAGAGAACTAGCCAGAGGAGTAGACTCGGGAAAAACTGCACTTGTAACTCACGGATTATTTTCATTAGCTGGTGTTGGATTATATTTCCTGATTTCTATTTTTATTGCAAATGAAACAGTAGTTCCTTTTGAGATACTTCTCGTGGGTGCATTATTAGTTCCTGTTACATTTGTTAATAGAGTTCTCACTGCATTAAATTTAGGTTGGAAACCACAAGCAACTAGTTATGGTATAATAGCATTCGAATTAAGCAAGATTCCATTTGCGATTTTGTTGGTGCTCATGTTAGATCTTGGATTAGAAGGCGCTATCTTTGCAACTCTAATAGCTTACATAGTAAGTATAATTGTTCTAGGCATTAATGCTAGATCAAAACTACGAACAAGTTTACAGAAAATATTTCTAAAAAAATGGATAAAATTAAGTTGGATACCATTATATCGAAAAAGCCCTGCAGTTGTTTTTAGCTTTGATGTAGCCATTTTTGTAATTATTTGCGATTCAGTCATTGGAGTTGCATATTATACTGCTGCATTAGCTATATCCATTCTCGTAGGTCATGCTGGATTGATAGCTCAGGCTCTCTATCCAAAATTACTTTCTGGTGGAAGTAAAGAACATTTGAATGAAAGTCTAATTAGATATTTCTACTTTGGATTTCCATTAGTGGCAATTTCAATTGCATTTGCACAACCTTCACTTTTTGCATTAAATGCAGAATATGCAATAGCTGTAATTGTTGTAGTATTGATGACTCTACGTGCATTTCTTTACAAATTAAGTAGTATATTCCAAGAAGCACTCCATGGATCAGAATCAATAGATGCAAGTGAAAATCCTAAATTTATTGATTTTGTAAAAAGTAAATTATTCACTTTACCAACAATCATTTTGATTCAATACTCATTGTATGTCCTTATTCTTGCTATTGTATTATTACTAACAAAGGATGATTCAACACAATTAGAATTAGTCATTAATTGGTCTATAGTCTCACTTGGAGTACAAATTCCATTTACAGCATATTTCTATAGAATGGTAAGAAACCAATTTTCCTTATCAATAGATGCAAAAACATCTGTAAAATACCTGCTTACAAGTATTCTAGTCTTTGGTGTTGTGTATCTCATAACAGAAGAATTCTTGGTGTATCATGAAAGTATTTTCCATTTTCTTCCCAACTTAATTTTGTATATTGGATTGGGAGTTTTGATGTATGTTTTGATAACATTCTCAATTGATCTTAGAACCAGAAATTTGGCAAAAGCAATAATTAAAGAATTAAGGAAGTCATCAAAATGAAGTTCATATTAACAACTCACACTAAGATCCCAGAAAACTGGGATAGTAATTTATTAAAAAATAATTCATCCACAAGCTATCAGCTATCCTCATGGGGTAGAATTTATCAGAAGTCATACAATTCAATCCCATTATTTCTAGAAATAAAAAATGGAGATGACATTGTTGCTCAACTCATGGTGTTGATACACAAAGAATATTCTTGGAAAAATGCAAGTTTTCTCGCAGACATAGTTGGGAAAAAATTAAAGATGAAAAACACTTTAGAGTGGATTTATGGTCCTATAATTTTTGATTCAACAGATCAGGATGAAATATTAGAAGTTTTACTAAACGAATTAGATATCATTGCTGGGAATAACAATGTGAATGTAATACGTGGGACCACTCCACCCAGACTAGGTATGTCTATAGAAAAGAATTTTAAAAAATTCGGATATAATAATACTCCTTGGGCTACACGTATTATTAATTTAGGAAATGATGAGCAGGTTATCTACACACAATTAGATAAAAAAACAAGGTATGACATTCGTAAATCAGAACAAAATAACATAAAATTCGAAATTGGGTCTAACTTTAATGCAATTTTGGATTTTAATAGAATAAAAAATTCTAAAGGCAAATCAAAACATGCAGATAAACTAACAAAAAGTAGATGGGAGAATCTTTACAATACAAATAATGGTAAACTATTTCTGGCTAAAATTGATGATGAGGCTATTGGCGGAATCTCTACGTTGACATTTAACAAAAATCTCTTACAACACGGTGTCGCAAATACAAAAACAAGCCTATTGGGCGGTACTTTTCTTACCTGGAACTTGATCAAATGGGGCATAAAACATAATTTTCAGACATTAGATCTGGGTGGAATAAATCCCAATCCAGTAAATGAGAAAGAACGTAAAATTTCCTTTTACAAATCCAAATGGGGTGGAGAGAATTATGAATATGGTATATTTACAAAAGTTTTTGATAATACTAAATTCAAACTTGCTACAGTATTACAGAATCCATCAAGAATAAGAAATTTCTTAAAATCTGATTAAATATGGTGAATTAATGTTATGGTTTTAAAATTATGTGTGTTTTCAAACGATCCAATTATTTCATATTATAATAAAGGAGAAATTAAACCAAGATACTTTAATCCAAATAACTTTTTTGATGAGATACACATAATTTCATTTATTGACAATGACATAGACCCATCAAAGGTTCAAACTCTTGCTGGTGATGCAATACTACACATTCATCCAGTAGGAAAATTAAATACTTTTAATCTAAAAAAACAAAAAAACGAAGTTCTTGATCTAGTTACAAAAATTAATCCAGACATAATTCGAGCTTATAATTCAAAACTAGAAGGTTGGGTTGCCGCTTATTGTAGTAAAAGTATTGATAAACCACTTTTTGTTTCAATTCATTCACAGTATGATGGTTATAGGAAATTAGTTAAATCCAAAGATTTTAAGAAATATCTTGTTTTACAATATTCTCGTAAGGTTATTGAGCCATTCGTCTTACAAAATGCCAATAAGATTACTGGAGTCTATAGAATTATAGAGCCTTATGTTTATGATTTGGTCAAGAAAAAACCAGAAATTTTGTATAACAAGGTGGACTTGGAACGTTTTAATCAAAAAGATAAGCCAAGTAGGCAGGACAGACAGACCATCTTGAGTATCAGCAGATTGTCTCCACAAAAAAATCATCATCTTATCATCAAAGCAGTGAAAGATCTTGATGTTAATTTACAAATTATTGGAGATGGTGAACTTAAAAATGAATTAGAAAATCTAGTGAGAGATTTAGGTATAGCAGATAAGGTCAGTTTTATCACATCAATACCTAATAATGAAATTCAGAATTATTACCACTCTTCAGATATTTTTGCATTAGCATACGATCCAGAAATTGAGGGTGTGCCTATTCCTGTTCTAGAAGCATTGGCGTCAGGCATGCCAATAGTCATCCCTAAACCCGTTAAAGGATTATCAGATGGTCTAGATGATTCTGTGTTATTTGCTGAACTAACACCAGAATCATTCAAAGAACAATTTATTAGGATTTTGAAAGACGATGGGAAACGAGAAGATCTTTGTAAAAACGCTTTAATCAAATCTACAGATTTTAGTACTGAAAAAATTGAAAATCGTGAAAGAGAAATCTATCAAGAATTACTCAATCTACAAAAGAGGAATGCAGCCTAATGAAAATCTTATTCATTGCGCCAAAGTTTGAAGGCGGAATTGGTGGACATGCTGCTAGAGTGGCTGAAAAATTACGTAAACATGGTTTTGAGATTAAACTCATGAATACTTCCTCCATTCCAATCAAGAAATTAAAAAATCCTAGTTTTGCAGCATTGAGTACACTGAAATCAATCGTAAGTAGAGAGAAATATGATATAGTTCATGCATTTAACGTCCCATCAGCTTTTGCAATGAAATATACAAATGCAAGAAAAAAAATTCTTTCGGTTCATGGAGTTTACTCTGAGCAAGTAAATGCATTACATTCAGAAATTACTAGTAATGCCGCAAAACTGGCTGAATCAAAAGTTTTTGAATGGCCAGATAAACTAACAACTGATTCTATGATAGTCAAAAAACAATATAAAGAAAAACTGAATATAGATTTTGATTGTATTTATGCTCCATTAGATATTGAAAAATTCAAAGATGTATCAGATATCCCAAAAAAAGAAAAACAAATTGTATACATTGGCAGAGATAGTTATGAGAAAGGAATCGATATACTAAAAAAAATTGAAGATGAAATTGATGCCAATGTAGTTTATTGTACAGATCTAGAATGGAAAGATGCAATGATTAAGCTAAAAGAATCAACCATTCTAGTCATACCTTCAAGAATGGAAAGTATCCCCCAAGTTATCAAGGAAGCATTTTTTCTAAAAATCCCAATAATTGCAACAAATGTAGGGGGAATCCCAGAATTGATCATTAATGACAAAACAGGCATGTTGGTGCCACCTGATGATCCACAGAGTTTGAAAGATGCTATCATCCAATTGTTATCCGATAGGGAAAGAATGGAGAGATTTTCAAATAATGGATTTGATTACGTTATGAAAAATCTTACCTGGGAAATATTACTACCAAAGTATATCAAATTTTATGAAGATTTGTTGAGTTCATAGATTTCTAAAACATAGTACGGAGACCATCTTCTAATGTGGTAATTGATTGCCAATCAAGCATGTTTTTAGCTAGTGATACATCAGCTTGACTAAGTTTTACGTCACCATCTGGAATTTTATCAAATATAGGTTCAAGATCCTCTTCTAGGATCTTAATCATCAGATTTGCTAGATCTTTTATTGAAATCGTTTTTCCTGTACCAACGTTAAAAAATCCATGATCTACTTTACTTATCATTGCAGCAACATTAGCTCTAGCCACATCGTTTACAAAAATAAAATCTCGAATTTGTAAACCATCGCCATAAACTACTGGAGATTTCCCTTGATTGATTTTTTCAAAGAATTTTGTTATAACACCTGCGTAATCTAAAGTTTGTCCAACACCAAACACATTGAAGTATCTTAATCCAATAATCTTCACGTTAGATTTAGAGTATGCTTCAGCTAAATATTCATCTTCAAGTTTTGTTAAACCGTATGGATTAATTGGTTTTCTTTCAAAGTCTTCTGTAATTGGTATATTCTTAATGTCACCATAAACACTAGAACTACTGGCATACACAACTTTTATTTCAAATTCTTTCGCAATTTTGAATATATTTTCTGTTCCTTTGATGTTTACATTTTTGTATTCATCTTCTTTTTTATAAGATTCAGGCACAGAAGTGAGAGCTGCCTGATGAAAAATTCCATCAACATTTTGTAAAACTTTTCTTAAATTCTCAATATCTAGAATATCCAATTTGATGAAATTTATTCGATCTTTTACTTCATCCAGATTTGATAATTTACCTCTAAACAAATTGTCAATAACAGTGACATTATGACCTTCAGAAATCAGATATTTTGTAAGATGGCTTCCAATGAATCCGGCACCGCCAGTTACAGCGAAATTCATGAATATTCATCATATTCAGGCATGTTAAAACCTTCAGTCATATTAGATGTAATATTTTTATAAATTATTAGTACAAATTTGTGGACATTATTCCATCATAAAATACGCATGATTGTTTTTTTATTCAGAAAATTTTTCCAACATTTTCTTTTTATTGTTTCATAATGTAAGGAATATAGATTACTATTTTTGATGAATGTCATGAACAACACAGAGATTTTTTCCCTAGAAATAGATGAGATTAAACAGCTTATTGAGGCAGATAAAATTTCAGTTTCTGTAATAGGGATAGGAAGGATAGGTTTACCTACTGCATTATCATTTGCAAAATCAGGTTTTACAACAATTGGTGTAGATGTAAATGAAGAACTAGTGAATAAAATTAAAAATAAAAACTTCCCATTAAAAGATGAACCAGGCTATCAAGAGATTTTCAACCAAGTTATTGATAACCAAAAGTTTACCGCCACTACAAAAATTGAAGATGCAGTACCAAATTCACAGATAATTCTTTTATCACTACCAACACCAATGGATCGAAATAACATTCCAGATTATAGTGCATTAAGAATAGTTGGAAAGCAGTTAAAAGATCTAGTTAGTCCCGGTTCTATAATTATTGTTGAGAGTACAATTGAACCTGGGTTCATCGAGAATGAATGTGTCAATCTAATAGAAAGTCAAGAGAGATGCATTAAAGCTGGAACCAATATTGGAATTGGGGTATGCCCTGAAACTGCAAATCCTGGAGAAATTATGAAAGATTTTGAGAAATTACCTAGATTAGTTGGGGCTACAGATGAAAAAACAGTACAGATAATTACAGAAGTCTACAAGCATGTGTTTCCCGTAGAATTGATAAAAATGCCAGACTGTAAGACTGCTAATGCTGTTAAACTTACAACAAATATTTTTCGTGACATAAACATAGCATTTGTTAATGAATTAGCAATACTTTTTGAAAAACTTGGTATTGATATAAACACAGTTCTTGATGCAGCCGACAAAAAATATAATTTTCAAATTCATTATCCTGGAGCTGGAGTTGGAGGACCATGTCTGCCAGTAAATTCATATCAAATGTTGAACTCTGCAAAAGAAATTGGTGATAACCTGTTAAAAATGGTAAAAACAGGTAGAGAAATTAATGAACAAATGCCTTATCATGTAATTGAATTATTGAAGGATGCTTTGAATGAAGGAAATAAACAACTTGCCACATCAGAGATATTGATTTTAGGTATTTCATACAAACCTAATGTAAAAGATATTCAGTTATCACCAGCTGAAATAATTATCTCAGAATTACAAAAAATGGGTGCTCAAATAAGAATTTTTGATCCTTACTTCAAAGATATTTCGGTGTATGGAATACAGACTGCAAATAATCTAGATGATGTTATTTCAAAGGTTGATGCCATCATACTTGTTACATCTCATAGTGAATTTCAGGATATCCAACCAGAATATCTTGCCTCAAAAATGAAATCACCAATCTTGATTGACACAAGAGGAGTAATTGACATACATACAGCAAAGAAAGCAGGTTTAATTTTCAGGGGACTCGGTCGTGGAAAAATTTAATCTTACTCCTATATCGCCAAATTCCGTCATAGACATATTAACATTAAGATACAATACAGAAATTAAATCAGGCATATCAAAATTATCATGGAATGATTTTACTTCGACTAAATTTGAAACATCTATAGAATTCATTAAAAAATCTATAAAAAAAACCTTACAAAACTCTATAGACACAGACTGTAAAAAAATATCTATTGCATTAAGCGGAGGTATAGACTCTACCTTAACTTTAGCATTATTACGTGAAACTTTTCCTAATTTACAAATATCAGCAATATCACTCAAATTTGCTGATAGTATTGACGAAACACCTCAGGCTGCAAAGATAGCTGAGAATTTTGATGCAGAGCATGAAATCATAAATCTTAATAATTTTTTTATTGAGTTGCCAAAGGCCATCAGTATCACAAAACAACCATTTTGGGATCTCCATTGGTATCATATAGCAAAACAAGCAAAATCTCATAGTGACTATTTGGTATCAGGTGATGGTGGTGATGAATTGTTTGGAGGATACACTTTTAGATATCAAAAATTTCTTTCCTTAGTTAACCAGACATCATCTCCCACTGAAAGAGTGAAATGCTACTTGAAATGTCATGAAAGAGATTGGGTAGAAGATCAGACAGAATTATTTGGAGAAAAAATTGATTTTTCATGGAAAAAAATTCATTCAAATCTCATTCAATATTTTGATAATCCACTTTCCTTAATTCAACAGATCTTTCTAGCTGATTACAATGGGAAATTATTATACAATTTCAATCCAGTAAATTCAACATTAGATGAATATTTTGGCATAAAACCAATCACACCATTACTATCTGAAGATATGATTACATATGCAAGTCATCTGGCAACGGATCTCAAATACGATGAAAAAACTAATGTTGGTAAAATTCCACTTAGGAAATTACTAGAAAATTATATTGATGATGATCTCTTAACACAAACAAAACAAGGATTCTCTGTAAACACAGTTAATCTATGGAAATCATCTGGTCATAAACTCTGTAAAACGTATCTAGATGATGCAAGAATAGTAAAAGATGGTTGGATTAGTCAATCATGGATTGAAAATCACCTTAAAAGCCAACTTGATGTAAAACATGTCAACAAATTCTTAGGA
>Ga0208764_10001688_pt1 | contig 14103 bp, 14 predicted proteins | sample ETNtaG_18_FD_185762 | JGI IMG/M metagenome (GOLD analysis project Ga0208764, IMG submission 185762) | Marine microbial and viral communities from oxygen minimum zone, Eastern Pacific Ocean - ETNP201302SV91 (SPAdes) (version 2) | ecosystem: Environmental > Aquatic > Marine > Oceanic ... | reverse complement strand
AATTCTTACTGGAGAAGATATTGCAAAAGACAAAATCGGAGGTCTAATAGCAGGCTGGAGAATTAAAAGTGAAGATGGATCTGATATGAAGGTTCCAGCCCATCCGGCACTGGCCAAAGACTCAGTAAATTATGTAGGAGATCATGTGGCGGTAGTTATAGCTGAAAGTATTGACGAAGCGAGAAATGCATCAGAATTAGTTACTGTTGATTATAAAATTAAAGAAGCAGTTGTTGATACAAAAGATGCTATGAATTCTGATCAAATTTATAAAGATATTCCGAAAAATTTATGCTTTGACTGGTTGTTAGGTGATAGAGCAAAAGTAAAAGAAGCTTTCGAAAAAGCAGATAAAATAGTTAAAATTGATTTAATTAATAACAGATTAATTCCAAATGCAATGGAACCAAGAGCGGCGAATGCTGATTACAATCCTTCAACAGAAGAAATAACTTTGTACACTACTAGTCAAAACCCACATTTAGCTAGAATAATTATTTCTGCATTTAATGGTGTTGCACCAGAAAACAAATTAAGAGTGATTGCACCAGATGTAGGAGGTGGCTTTGGATCAAAAATTTATCCTTATGCAGAAGAAGTAGTTTGTAGTTGGGCTGCAAAAAAAATTGAAAGACCAGTAAAATGGGTAGCTGATAGAACTGAGTCATTTTTATCTGATTGCCATGGAAGAGATCATGTTACACATGCTGAACTTGCACTGAAAAATGATGGAACATTTTTAGGTTTTAAAAATGAAACTATAGCAAATATCGGTGCATATGCCTCTGTATTTGCAACGGTTACCCCAACTTATTTGTTTGGGCCGTGTGCTACGGGAGTATATCAAATGCCAGCAGCTTACACTAATGTAAAAGCAGTTTATACTAACACTGCACCTGTTGATGCTTATAGAGGTGCTGGAAGACCAGAAGCCACATATACAATAGAAACATTAGTGGAAAAAGCTGCTAGAGAACTTGGTATTGATCCAGCAGAAATAAGATTGAAAAATTTTCCAACTCAATTTCCTTTTCAACAAACATTAGTTCACCAAGTTGATTCAGGAGATTATGTGGGCGGTTTAAACAAAGCTATGGAAGTTGGAGATTATAAAGGATTTGAAAATAGAAAAAAAGAGTCAGAAGCAAATGGCAAGCTTAGAGGAATAGGACTATGTTCATACTTTGAAGCTTGCGGTATCGCTCCATCACCTGTTGTAATGATGTTGGGATGTGGAATAGGACTTTGGGAGTCTGCAGAAGTTAGATTTAATCCGACAGGTAATGTTACAGTGTTCACAGGATCTCATAGTCATGGACAAGGTCATGAAACAACATTTGCCCAAATAGCTGCAGATAGACTAGGAGTTCCAATCGAAAATATTGAAATTTCCCATGGAGATACTGATAAAGGTCCATTTGGATATGGAACATATGGTTCTAGATCATTAACAGTAGGTGGAACAGCAATTGTTAAAGCTTGCGATAAAATTATATCAAAAGGAAAAAGAGTTGCCGCTAAAATGTTAGAAGTTAGCGAAGATGAAGTTGATTTTAAAGATGGTGAATTTGTAGTAACAAAATCAAATAAAAAGAAAACAATAGGGGAAATTGCTTTTGCCTGTTATTTACCCGGAACTTACGGAGAGGTTAAATCACCATTGCCAGAAGGAGAAGAGCCTGGACTTAAAGAAACTTCTTTCTTTGACCCAGTTAATTTTTCTTTTCCAGCCGGTTCACATATTTGTGAAGTTGAAGTAGATCCAGAAACTGGTGAAACGAAAGTTGTGAAATACACAGCAGTAGATGACTTTGGAACAATTATAAATCCTTTGGTTGTTGAAGGTCAGGTTCATGGTGGATTAGTCCAAGGAATAGGACAAGCACTTTATGAAAACTGCCACTACGATAAATCTGGTCAACTAGTGACAGCTTCTTATATGGATTACACTATGCCAAGAGCTGATAATTTTCCTGAATTTAAATTAGATTGGACGTGCACACCTGCAACCACAAATCCTTTAGGAACTAAAGGTTGTGGAGAAGCTGGAGCAATTGCTGCTCCCCCAGCAGTAATGAATGCAGTTATGAACGCAATAGGAAAAGAAATTTCAATGCCAGCAACTGCTGAAAAAGTTTGGAGAGCATATAATGAAAATAAAAAAAAGAATTCTGAGGCAGCATAAGGTAAAATATGAAAACATTTGAATATCATTCACCAAAAGATATTAAAGAAGCATCAAAAATCGCTACATCTAGATCAGTTTTTTTAGCAGGAGGCATGACTACCATACCTTCAATGAAATTAGGTTTAGCAAATTATAAAGATGTAATAGATTTAAAAGGAATAAAAAAACTATCTGGAATTAAAGTAAGTGCAAAAATTGTAAAAATAGGTGCAACAACAAGACATGTTGAGGTAGCAAAATCGAAAGAAATAAAAAAAGCTATACCATCACTAGCAGCACTTGCTGACGGTATAGGTGATCCTCAAGTTAGAAACCGAGGTACGATAGGTGGTTCGATTGCTAACAATGATCCAGCAGCTGATTATCCTTCAGCATGCATAGCTCTTAATGCAGTTATAAATACAAATAACAGAAGTATAAATGCTGAAAATTTTTTCAAAGGAATGTTCGAAACTTCGCTAAAAAGTGGTGAAATAATTGAATCAATTGAATTTGAAATACCAAAGGCATCAAGTTATCAAAAACTACCTAACCCTGCTTCAAGGTATGCAGTTGTAGGTGTGTACATTGCAAAATTCAAAGGCGATGCAGTAAACGTTGCAGTAACAGGAGCAAAATCTTGTGTATATTTAGAAAAAAATTTATCAGATGTTCTTTCAAAAAATTTTGTTACTTCATCAATAGATAAACAAAAAGTATCTTCAGCTGGTTTAAATTCAGATATACATGCATCAGCCGATTATCGTGCAAACATGATTAAAGTTTTTGCAAAAAAAGCTGTTGAAGCTTGCTAATTATCAGTATCAGTATTAACTTCATATCAAATGAAAAATTCATTTGATGAGAAAATTCTTGAAGAGGCCAGTGATTGGTTAAAAGCTAATCAAAAAGTAGTTCTTGCAACAGTGATACAAACGTGGGGTTCTTCACCAAGGCAAGTAGGAAGCAGGATGATTGTTAATGAAAATGGAGATTTTTCAGGATCTGTTTCAGGTGGTTGTGTAGAGTCTGCTGTTGTTAGAGAATGCATTGGTATTATAAAAGAAAACAAACCTCATAAAAAAATAGAATTTAAAGTTTCTAATGAAAGTGCATGGGAAATTGGACTTGCTTGTGGCGGAGAAATAGCTGTCTATTTAGAACAAATTAGCTAAATGAAAAAGCAATTACTAGATCAAATTATAAAAAAGAAAGAAAACAAAAATGAATTTGCAATCATTACCAATATTGCAAATGGTGAAAGCTGTATTTTTGAAAAAAATAAACCTTTAGAGAAAAATTTTGAAAAATATTTAAACGAAATAAATAATTATTTTAATAAAAAAAAAAATGGAATAATTGAAAATACTGATATTTTTGTAGAAACATACGTAAGACCAATAAAAGTTATAATTGTAGGAGCAGTTCATATAGCCCAGTATCTTGTAGATTTTGCAAAAAGTTTAAATTTTGAAATATCTATAATTGATCCAAGAGGTTACTTTGCATCCGAACAAAGATTTCCAAATATGAAAATCATTAATAAATGGCCAGATGAAGCTTTTAAAGAAATAGAAACAAATGAAAATTCTGCACTAATTGCATTAACCCACGATCCCAAAATAGATGATCCGGCATTACAGCACGCACTAAATAAAAAATTTTATTATATTGGAGCTTTAGGTAGTAAGAAAACTCATGAAAACAGATGTCAAAGATTAAAAGAAGCAGGATTTAATAGTGAACAAATTAATTCAATACATGGTCCTATTGGTATTAAACTGGGCGGAAGGTCAGCTCCAGAGATAGCCCTATCTATTATTGCCCAGCTAGTGTCTGAAACTTATAAAAAATGATTAAAGCTATTTTATTAGCTGCAGGAAAATCAAAAAGACTTAGAAGTGAAAACAAATTAATTAAAAAGTTTAAAAATAAATCTTTAATTAATCATTCATTATTGGCATTGCATAATAGCAAAGTGGATAAAATTATAATTGTTCTTGGTTACCAGTATACAGAAGTAAAAAAAGTGATTAAGAGGAATAAAAAGAATATTTTTGTATTTAATAAAAAATTTAAATTAGGAATGTCTTCTTCAATTAATACAGGTTTAAGAAAAATATCAAAAAAAGATAAAGGATTTATAATTGTTCAATCAGATATGCCTTTTATAAAGACTTCAGATATTAATAAAATTTATAATTCAATAATTAAAAAAAAACATTTGGTTCATGCATTAAAATATAAGAATAAAATTGGTAATCCCATAGGTTTTGATAGATCAGTATTAGCTAAGTTTAAAAGAATGAGAGGAGATGTTGGAGCTAAATTTATGGTCAAAAGATTAAAAAAAAATACTAATTTTATAAAAGTTTTAAGCAAAAGAGTTTTTAAAGATTTAGATTTGAGGAAAGATTTTAATTAGCTTGGATAGGATTTCCTTTTAACCATTCACTTTCTGCATTTTCATAATGTTCTTTTTTCCAAATTGGAGATCTTTTTTTTATTTCTTCAATTATGTATCTAGAAAGAATGTATGTTTCTGCTCTATGAGGACAAGCAACTGCAATAATAATGCTTATTTCTCCTAATCGTAAATACCCTTTTGCATGCTCAATATAAACCGCTTTATCTTTTATTTTTAATTTTTGATCAACTTCATTATAAATTTCTTCAAAACTTTTAATCACCATCGCATCGTGAATATCATAAGTAATTCCTGTTACTTTTTTATTTTCATTAGTTTCTCTAACAGTTCCTTTAAAAATTAATGAAGCACCAAATTTAGATGAAGATATAAATTCTTCAGCTTTATTAACTTCTATTTTTTCTTTTTTAATATCTATTATTTTTGTATGAAGCATTAACCACCTCCAATAGGAGGAATAATTCCAATTTTCTGATCTTTTGTAATTTTATAATTTTCAGAAATAATATTATTATCTTCTGAACAAAAAGCTGAAGTTTCAATTATTTTTTTATAATTTTCATTTCCTTTAAATTTTTTATCAACATAATTAATTATTTTTTTCTTTAAATCTTTAATTGAAATTTTTTCTTCAATATTAAATTCTAAAAAGTCTTTATCGCTTAAATCCCTACTTGCACCAAATAGCTCAAGTTTTACTTTCATAATTAAAAAATATTTTTTAAAAAATTTGGGAGCCCATCTGGATTTGTCCACAATCCACTCTTACCACCTTCTTTAATTAATAATTTAACATTATCAATTTTTAGATGTGGATTTACAATTTTACTTAAGTCGTAAATAGTAATTAGAGCAGCATTAACTCCCATAATTGCTTCCATCTCAACGCCTGTTTTTGCAACCGCCGAAACAACACAAAATACTTCTAAAGAAGCATCTTCTTCGTGCATAATAATTTTAGTTGCAGTGTGATCTATTGGCAGAGGATGACATAAAGGAATTAGTTCACTGGTTTTTTTTACTCCTAGCACAGCTGATACTTCAGCCAAGGTAATTGGATCTCCTTTAGGCATTTCTTTATTTTTAATCATATTAAAAACTTCTTTGCCAACATAAATTTTTCCTGACGCAAGAGCTCTTCTAAAAGTTTCTTTTTTTGATGAAACATCAACCATATTAAATGAATTTTTTTTGAAAATTTCTTTAGCCCAATCTTTCAATTCATCTTGATTTACTATTTTTAATTTGGCCAATTATCCTCCAGTTTTAGATAAATTTTTAGTTGAACCTGTATCTCCAAGTTCTAAATAATGAGACTCTTTTTTAAACTGCATTTGTTTTAATATAAGGTCTTTTAACTCGTTAAGCTGATCATCTTTTTGTAATAAATGTCTTACACTTATTCCAGTATTTCCAAATAAACAAAGTCTCAAATCTCCTCTAGATGTAATTCTTAAACGATTACAAGTTTTACAAAAATCTTTTGAATAAGGAGCAATTATTCCAAACTTACCTTTATATTCAGGGTTTATATAATTCAGAGAAGGGCCCGCATCTCTTCCTAAAGTTTGATGTATCCATTTATTTTTATTTAAGTAATTCTTAAATATATTTGCTGATACATGATATTTTTTAAAGTAATCAAGGTTGTCACCTGTTTGCATTAATTCTATATATCTAAAATCAACTTTATTATTCTTAATGAATTTAGACCATGATTCAAAATCTTTTTCTGATGAATTAATTCCATTTAAAAGAACAGCATTAACTTTAATATTTTCAAAACCCAGATCTTGTAAATTATTTATACCCTTTAAAATTTCAGGAAGCCTATCATGACCAGTTACATTTTTAAAAGTTTCACGATTTAAACTATCAATACTAATATTTATTCCATTCAGTCCACTTTCCACCAAAGCTTTTGCTTTTTTATCTAAATGATAACCATTTGTTGTTATTACAACTTTTCTAATTCCAGACTCGTTTTTTAAAACTTTGACTATTTCAAAAAAATCTTTTCTTACAGTTGGTTCTCCACCTGTAATTCTAATTTTACAAACCCCTAATTCTGTAAAGCATTTTGCAAGACGTTTAATTTCATCTAGATGAAGAAATTTTCTATTATCACTTTTGTCAATTTGGTAGCCATTTGGCAAACAATACCCACACTTAAAATTACAAACATCTGTAATTGACATTCTAATATAAGGAAATGTTCTACCGAAACTATCTTTAAGCATTTTGTTTAATTTTTTTTATTTTAAGTTATCATAAATAAAAAATTATATCATGAGCAAAATTCTTACAAATGATGAGATAAATCAATTTAAAAAAGATGGTGCAATATTTTTAAAAGGTAAATTTGATATTAATTGGGTTAAAAAGCTAGAAAAAGGAATAGCTAGAGATATAAAAAATCCAAGTCCTAGATTTAAATCTCATACTATAGAAAAAGGTGTGCCAGCTTATTTAGAAGACTATTGGACTTGGGATTTAGTCCCAGAATTTAAAGATTTTGTCTTTAATTCACCTTATGCAAAAATAGCCTCTGAGTTAATGTCAGCAAAAAAAATAAATCTTGTTATGGATAACTGGTTTTTAAGAGAAGGTGGGTCAAAATCTTCAACACCTTTTCATCATGATGTAAGTTATTTCGATATGGACGGAACTATGTGCGTTCTCTGGCTACCATTACAACCAACTGGAAAAAACGAAGGTGTTGTTTGGGTTAAAGGTTCACATTTATGGGATAAACTTTTTTTAAGAGTTTTATTTAAAGACGGTCATAAAGTTGAAGGAAAAGAATGTATTATTGATGGTAAAAAATACGAACTTCCTCCAGATATTTTAGGAAATAAAGATAAATATGAATTTTTACAATGGGATTGTGAATTAGGAGATGCTGTTATATTTGATATGAGAACTCTTCACGGAACTCTAAGCTCTTCAATACCTAAAAATACATTAAGTAGATATACTTTAAGAGTGGCAAAAGAAGATGCAAAAATTAGTTATGTAGGAGATTGGACTAGTTATAATTATAGAAAAGCTATGCAAGAAGCTGGATATAAAAATGGAGATCCATTAGGTGGAAAGATGTTTCCAACTTTATATGAAAGTATTTAACTCCTGGTTTTTAGACCAGGAGTTAAATTTATAATTATTTATTTTCCAGGTCCTTTATAAGCGCTAGCAATTTTTGCAGCATTTCCTGCGACATCATTAATATTAATAGCTTCGCAAATTGTAATGTTGCAAAGAGCACCGCTTGCTTCTGTTGCCATTTTAATTCCAGCAGCTTGTTCAAAAGTTCCTTCGGCTACTACAACAAAATCATAAGTACCTCTTAAGCCGGTATACGAAATCATTTTAGCTCCAACAGCATCAGAAGCAGCTTGAGCAGCTTTTGATCTATCTGATTTTGGATCTTTAAGAAAACCTTGAAATCCTTGAGTAGTATAGTTTCCCATCATATAAAACTTTGCCATGTTTACTCCTTTCTTAAAAAAGATTATAACATTCAAAGTTTTAAATTTTTATTAATTTGTTGTTAAATCACAACTTAAGATAGAATATTTTATATGTACGAAAAATTTGGTCAATTTATCGACGGTAAGTGGGAAGCTTCAGAAAAAAAAGAAACTTATGAGGTAATAAATCCTGCAACCGAAGAAATTCTTGGACACGCATCAAAAGCATCACCCGTTGAAGTTAATAAAGCGCTTAAATCTGCAGAAAAAGGTTTGGAGGTTTGGAAAAAAACATCTCCTTGGAAAAGATCTTTAATAATTAGAAAAATAGCAGACTTAATAAGAGAAAAACAAGATGTTCTTGCTAAGTGGCTAACACTAGAAGTTGGAAAACCTTTAACAGAAGGAAAAGGTGAAGTTGGAGCAACAGCAGATATTTTTGAATGGAATGCAGAAGAAACAAAAAGAATTTATGGTCAAACTGTAGAAAGTAGATTTGAAGATACTAGAATTCATGTTTACTATCAACCAATTGGCGTTGTTGCGGCTTTAGTTCCATGGAACTTTCCTTTAGTTTTAGCTGGAAGAAAAATATCAACAGCTTTAGCTGCCGGATGTTCTGTTATTTGTAAACCTGATGTAATTGCTCCAGGTGGAGTAATGGAACTAGTAGATATTTGCAAACAAGCAGGTGTTCCTCCAGGAGTGGTAAATTTATTATCTGGCGATCCAGCAAGTATAGCATCTCAGTTAATTGCATCAGATATAGTTAAAAAAATTTCAGTTACTGGATCAACAAGAGTTGGAAAATTAATTCTAAAACAAGCAGCAGAAAAAGTTCAGAGAGTTACTATGGAACTAAGTGGACATGCACCATTTATAGTATTTAACGATGCAAATGTAGAAAAAGCTACAGATATGGCTATTGCTGCAAAATTTAGAAATAATGGCCAGGTTTGTATTTCTCCAAGTAAATTTTATATTCAAGATAATAAGAAAAAAGATTTTGTAAATTTGTTCGTTGAAAAAACTAAAAAATTAAAAATTGGAAATGGTATGGATTCAGAAGTTCAGCTTGGACCAATGACTACAAAAAAAAGGCTTAATGAAATTGAAGAACTAGTTGAAAAAACAAAACAAGAAGGAGCAAAAGTACTATTGGGAGGTAAAAGACCTTCAGGATTTAATAAAGGTTTTTATTATGAACCAACTATATTTGATGATGTAAAAGACAATTTTACTATTATGAAACAAGAACCTTTTGGACCTTTGTGTCCAATGCTATCATTTAAAACATTTGATGAAGTAATTAAAAGAGCAAATAATCACGAGTTGGGACTTGCTAGTTATATTTGCACCAACTCAATGGAACAAGCTAATAGAGCCTCCGAGCAAATAGAAACGGGAACTGTTGCCGTAAATACTCCTTTAGTAGCACAAGCAGAGGCACCTTTTGGTGGAATTAAACAAACTGGTTATGGAAGAGAAGGTGGTTCTATGGCTATCAAAGATTATTTGAATATAAAATATACTCACCTTGGCATCAAAGGTTAGTCAAATTGAGAAAAAATAAACTTAAAAAATTATTTAAAGAAGGTAAAGCAGCTATTAATGGTTGGTTAGAAATTCCAAGTTCATTTTCTGCAGAAGTGATGTCCAATCAAGGTTGGGATTCTTTAACGATAGACATGCAGCACGGTGCTATTGATAATTCAAAAGTTTTAGAAATATTTCAAGCAATATCAACTACAGATGTTGTTCCTATGGCTCGAATAAACTGGAATGAACCAGGTCAAGTAATGAAAGTTCTAGACTTTGGTGCTTACGGAATAATTTGCCCAATGGTAAGTAATAGAAACCAAGCAGAAAAATTTGTTCAAGCATGCAATTATCCTCCAAAAGGTTTTAGAAGTTTTGGTCCAACAAGAGGTTTTATGTATGGAGGGAGTGATTATGTGGATCATGCGAATGATGAAATTTTAAAAATAGCAATGATAGAAACTAAAGAAGCTTTACAAGAATTAGACAAAATAATGAGCACTCCAGGTCTTGATGGAATTTATATTGGACCGGCAGATTTGAGTTTGGCAATAGGAGAAAAACCTGGCTTTGACAAACCAGAAGGACATCCAACTTATGAACAAATTTTAAATATACTAAATCATGCAAAAAAAAATAATATAGTTGCTGGAATTCATAACGCTACACCAGAATATGCGAGAAAAATGATTAATATTGGATTTCAAATTGTAACAGTAGGAAGTGACAAAATATTTATGAGTGAAGGTGCTAAATCAACTGTGTCAAAGATAAAAAATAAAAATTAAATGAAACTTTTAAGAGTTGGAAAAAAAGGAAAAGAGAAACCAGGAATATTAGATAAAAATAATAAAATTAGAGATTTAAGTTCTCATATAGTAGATTTTAGTTCTGAATATTTAAATTTTGAATCAATTTCTAAAATAAAAAATATTAATCTAGAAACATTGCCCGAATTATCTAAAGATGAAAGAGTAGGAGCTTGTATCAATAAACCAGGAAAATTTGTAGCTATTGGATTAAATTATTCAGATCATGCAGCAGAAACTGGTGCAAAACCTCCATCAGAACCAATTATATTTATGAAAGCAACAAGTTCAATTTGTGGACCTAATGATAGCATTGAATTAGAAAAAAAATCTAAAAAACTTGATTGGGAAGTTGAGTTAGGAATAGTAATTGCGAAAGAAACAAAAAATATTTCAGAAAATGAAGCTGCAAAAAATATTTTGGGATATTGTGTGGTAAACGATATAAGCGAAAGAGAATGGCAAATAGAAAAAATGGGACAATGGACAAAAGGTAAGTCTCACGACACATTTGGACCAGTTGGACCATATTTAGTTACATCCGATGAAATTAAAAATGTAAATAATTTAAATTTGAAATTAGATGTAAACGGAGAAAGAATGCAAACAGGAAATACAAGTAATATGATTTTTAATGTAAATTATATTGTATCATATTTAAGTAATTTTATGTCATTGCATCCTGGAGATTTAATTACCACTGGAACTCCTGCAGGAGTTGGTATGGGTAAAAAACCTCAGAAATTTTTAAAATCTGGAGATTTGATAAAATTATCTATAGATAATTTAGGTGAACAAAATTCAAAAGTAGTTTTAGTTTAAATTAAACTATAAAATACATTTTTATAAATGATAAAAAGAGACTTATACTACGATAGAATACCAACGGTATCTTTAAGAGAAGATGTTAGGTATTTAGGAAATATTCTTGGAAATGTTATAAAAAATCAAGAAGGAAATAATTTTTTTAATCTAGTAGAAAAAATTAGATTACTATCTAAAGCAAACATATCAAATAAAAATCAAAAAGATCCATTTAAAAAAATAATATCAGAAATTCAAAAATTAAAACCTGAAAAAATTTTTAAATTGACTAGAGCATTTACTCATTTCATGAACTTTATAAATTTAGCAGAGTCTTTAGATGCTTCTCGTACGCTTGACGAATTCGAAAATACAAAGAAAAATAAAAAAATAAAAAATATTTTTATAGAAGAAATATTTGAAAGTCTCTTTAAAAATAAAAAAATTTCTTCAAATAAAATTTATAATTTTGCTAGAAATTTAAATATAGGAATAGTTTTAACAGCACACCCGACAGAAGTAAAAAGACGTACATTGATACAAAAACACCACAAATTAATTGAAATTCTTGAGCAAAGAGATTTGCTAAAGAACTATCCATCAAAATTAAGAATGTTAGATAAAAAATTATACGATGAAATTACAATAATTTGGAATACAGATGATTTAAAAAGATTTAGACCCACTCCAACCGAAGAAGCAAGATGGGGTCTTGCAATAATCGAAGACAGTCTATGGGAAACAATTCCAAAAGTTTACAGAAGATTAAACGGTATTTTTGTAAAAAATATGGGTAAAGGCTTACCTAAAAATTTTAATCCGATAGAGTTTGGCTCCTGGATGGGCGGTGATCGGGATGGAAACCCAAATGTTACAGCAGCAGTTACAAAAGAAGTAATATTATTATCTAGATGGGAAGCAGCCAAATTGTACGAAAAAGAATTAACAAAATTAATTGGATCGCTTTCTATAGAAAAATGTTCGAAAAAAATTCTAAAAAAAACTGGTAAAACTTTTGAACCCTACAGAGTTTTTTTAAGACCTTTAAGAAACAAAATGAGAACTACTCACAGATTAATTGAACAGCATTTGGTAAATAAAAAACCATTAGATCGAAAAAAACTTTTATCAACAAGAGAAGAAATACTAAAACCTTTAAGAGTTGTAAGAGAGTCATTAGAACAAAATCAAAATGAAAATATTGCAAGTGGTGATTTATTAGACTTAATGAGAAGAACAAAATGTTTTGGTGTTAATCTAGCAAAATTGGATATTAGACAAGAGTCTTCAAGACATTCTCAATTAATTGCTGAAATTGTAAAAAGTAAATACAAATCAAATTATTTTTTTTGGAGCGAGAATGAAAAAATAAATTATCTTTCATCTAATATTAAAGTAAAAAAAAATATAATTAATAATTTTAAATTTAAGAATAAAGAAAATAAAGAGGTATGGTCAACATTTAAAATACTTGCTGATGAACCAAAAGAATGTTTGGGTGCATATGTAATTTCAATGACATCATCAGCATCAGATATTCTGTCAGTTTCTTTTTTACAAAAAGAAGCAAAAATTTTTAATAAATTAAGAGTAGTTCCTTTATTTGAGACGTTAGATGACTTAAAAAATGCAAAATTTATAATGAAAAAGCTATTTTCATTAAAATGGTATGCAAAATTAATTAATTATAATCAAGAAATTATGATTGGATATTCAGATTCTAGCAAAGATGCTGGAAAACTATCTGCAAGTTGGCATCAATACAAAACACAAGACGATATAATTAAAATTGCAAAAAAATATAAAATAAATGTATCTTTTTTTCATGGTAGAGGAGGTTCAGCTGGACGAGGAGGAGGGCCAATTCAAGCTACTCTTAGATCTCAACCTCCGGGGTCTGTTAATGGAAAAATTCGAATAACAGACCAAGGAGAAGTGATACAGCAAAAATATGGTTATGAGCCTTTAGCAAAATACAATCTTTGCAGTTACATAGGCGCTGTAACAATGGCAACTTTAAATCCACCTCCAGAACCAAAAAATAGTTGGAAAAAACTAATTGAAAGAATGACAGAGATTTCAACAAGATCATATAGAAAAAATATAAATGAAAATTCTGATTTCATTAAATATTTTAAAACTGTTACTCCACATATTGCTTTAGGAAAATTATCTATAGGATCAAGACCATCAAAAAGAAAAAATGTTGATAATATTAAAAGTTTAAGAGCTATACCGTGGGTTTTCGCATGGACACAAATAAGATTGATGTTGCCAGCATGGTTAGGCACAGGTGAGGCTTTAAAATTTTCATCAACTAAAGAATTTAAATCAGTTTTAACGGATATGGAAAAAAATTGGCCATTTTTTAACTCAACGATGGATATTTTAGATATGGTAATTTCAAAAGCAGATCCAGAAATTTCAAAAGTTTATGAAGATTGTCTAGCAGACAAAAATTTAAAAAAGTTAGGAGATAAATTAAGAAATGAATTCGAAGGAATTAAAAATCTCAATAAATTAATAACGCCTAAAGAAATTATTAATCAAAGAAAACAATTTAGAACATCTGTAATTGTTAGAAATATTTATTCAGAGGTATTAAATATTTTACAAGCAATAGTTATGAAAAAACTTTCAAAAAGAAAAATTTCTAAAGAACAGAGAAAACAACTTGAAGATGCGATGATGACATCTATAGCAGGAATATCGGCTGCAATGAAAAATACAGGTTAAAATGATTGAGTTGTTAGTTGCTTTTTCTGCTGGAATTATAAGTTTTTTATCTCCATGTGTTTTGCCTTTAATACCAGGATATATTTCCTATATATCAGGAACTTCATTAAATGAATTATTAAATAAAAAAGAAATTAATCTTCTACCAAT
>Ga0208764_10001683_pt1 | contig 14115 bp, 12 predicted proteins | sample ETNtaG_18_FD_185762 | JGI IMG/M metagenome (GOLD analysis project Ga0208764, IMG submission 185762) | Marine microbial and viral communities from oxygen minimum zone, Eastern Pacific Ocean - ETNP201302SV91 (SPAdes) (version 2) | ecosystem: Environmental > Aquatic > Marine > Oceanic ... | reverse complement strand
TATAAATGGAATAGAAGTTTTTTCTCAATTGTGGATGCAAATAAAAATAGTCCTTGTAGTTTTGTTGTCAGTTTACAATGACTATCTCGGTAAATGCCTTGTATCATTAAAAAGTAACACTAATACTAGATCTTCAAAATTCTTCAGAATAATTAACGAAGTTCCCACAGTATTACTGATAGCAATAATATTTATTGTGGTTTTTAAGCCTATTTAGACTTGAATATTAATTTTTAATCACTATATTGGTATTACTTACCTTAACGACAATAATCATATGAACTTACAAGAACTAAAGAAAAAGACGCCTGCAGAGCTTATATCGGAAGCGGAAAAGCTTGGTATTGAAAACCCTAGTACGCTTAGGAAGCAGGAAATTTTATTTTCTATTTTAAAAAAATTAGCTGAAAAAAATGAACAAATAACCGGAGGCGGCGTTCTAGAGGTATTACAAGACGGTTTTGGTTTTCTAAGAGCCATCGAGTCTAATTATCTTCCCGGACCAGATGATATTTATGTTAGCCCAAGTCAAATTAGAAGATTTGGTTTAAGAACCGGAGATTCGGTTGAAGGAGAAATCAGAGCACCCAAAGATGCAGAAAGGTATTTTGCTTTATTAAAAGTTAACCAAATTAATTTTGAAGATCCCGATAAAGGAAGAAATAAAATAGCGTTTGATAACCTAACCCCGCTTTATCCAAACGAACAATTAAAGATGGAAATTGAAAAAAACGAAACAGAAAAGAAACCAGATCAAACTGCAAGATTAATCGATCTAGTTAGTCCAATTGGAAAGGGACAGAGATCTTTAATTATTTCACCACCAAAAGCAGGTAAAACAATTATTTTACAAAACATTGCAGATTCGATAGCTAAAAATCATCCCGAATGCTATTTGATGGTTTTGCTTATAGACGAACGTCCCGAAGAAGTAACTGATATGCAGCGTTCAGTTAAAGGTGAAGTAATTAGTTCAACTTTCGACGAACCAGCTTCCAGACACGTTGCTGTAGCTGAAATGGTTATTGAAAAAGCAAAAAGACTAACCGAGCATAAAAAAGATGTAATTATCCTTTTGGATTCTATAACAAGACTTGGAAGAGCTTACAACGCTGTTGTGCCAAGCTCAGGTAAAGTTTTAACTGGAGGAGTAGACGCGAATGCTTTGCAAAGACCAAAAAGATTTTTTGGAGCCGCAAGAAATATAGAACAAGGCGGTTCTTTGACGATTATCTCTACAGCTTTAATTGATACCGGAAGCAGAATGGACGAGGTGATCTTTGAGGAATTTAAAGGCACAGGTAATTCTGAATTAATTTTAGACAGAAAAATTGCCGATAAAAGAATTTATCCTGCAATTGACATCACTCGCTCAGGAACAAGAAGAGAAGAACTTTTGTTCAAGAAAGAAGATTTAACAAAAGTCAATGTTCTAAGAAGAATAATAAGCCCAATGGGCACAATGGACGGAATAGAATTTTTAATGTCCAAGCTTAAAAATACTAAAAACAATGCAGATTTTTTTGTTTCGATGAATAAGCCCAATTAGTATTAGTTGACCTTGCAAAAATTATTGTAATATAATGTTTAGAGTGCGGGAGTAGCTCAGTGGTAGAGCGAAACGTTGCCAACGTTTAGGTCGAGGGTTCAATTCCCTTCTCCCGCTCCATGAAATTTTATGACTGATTTAGCCGATAAAAAATGTATTCCTTGCGAAGGGGGAATCCCAGGTTTTGATATAACTGAAATCCACAAATATCTTAAGATGGTTGATGGATGGGAAGTAAAAGCTGACGATGATAAAATTTATTATTTAATTAAAGAATTTAAGTTTAAAAATTTTTTAGAAAGCCAAAATTTTGTAAATAAAGTTGGAGATATAGCAGAAAAAGAAGGGCACCATCCAGATATTTGGTTTGGTTGGGGATATGCCAAAATAAAAATTTTTACTCATGCTATAAAGGGTTTGCACGAAAGTGATTTTATTCTAGCCGCTAAAGTTGATAAAGTTGCTTAATGATTGAAGTGTCTAATACCAGTAAAAATCATTTTTACTTTTGCTTTGTTGGCTAAATCTATTGATTCTTTGTCTCTGATTGATCCACCAGGCTGGACTATTAATTTTACTCCAGCTCTAATTAATTGCTTAATCCCGTCAGGGAAAGGAAAAAAAGCATCAGAAGCAGCAATTGAGTTTTTTAACTTTTTAGGTTGAAATCTTTTTGCTTTTTCTACTGCAATCCTACAGCTATCCACTCTACTTGATTGCCCGGCCCCAATCCCAATTGTTGAAAATTTGTTTGTTATAACAATTGAATTTGATTTAACAAATTTGCAAATATTCATAGAAAATTCTGCAAATTTTAATTCTTGTTTAGTTGGTTTTAGATTAGTTGGGCATTTGAAATTTTTTAAATTAAAATTTTCCTTATTCTTATCTTGGATTAAAAAAGAATTATCAAAATATTTAATTTGGTAATTCTTTTTTTCCTTAAATTTTGATATATCAATTAGTATTAGTTGTTTTTTTGATCTCAGTATTCTTAGTGCATCTTTATCAAATTTTTTTGCTAAAATTACTTCAAAAAATGTATTAGAAATTTCTTTTGCAATTTTTTTATTTATTTTAAAATTGCACGCCACTACACCCCCGAAGGCACTGATTGAGTCACAAAGCAAGGATTCTTGAAAAGATTTTAGAAGCGATTTATTTGTTGAGGCCCCAGAAGGATTGGCGTGTTTAATTATCACTGTACCAGTTTTTTTAAATGATGATAAAATTTCTAAACCAGTGAATATGTCATTGTAATTATTATAACTGAGATTTTTTCCAGAAATTTTCTTTAAACCTATTTCTTTGTCATTAAAATCATTAATATAAATACTGCTTTTTTGGTGAGGATTTTCACCATATCTTAATTGAGCTAGCTTTCTACCGGGTATAGTTTTTTTATCTGGGAAATTTATATTTAATTCTTTGTTAAACCAATTAGATATCATCGAATCATAATAAGCTGTTAAATTAAATGCTTTACTAGCCATATGTTTTCTAAATTTTAAATCAGTACAGCCTTTGTGTTGTCTCAATTGACTTACAAGAGAGCCATAATCTTTTTTGTCAGTAATGATTGATATATCTTTAAAGTTTTTTGCAGCAGCTCTTACCATGGCCGGCCCACCTATATCTATATTTTCAACAATACTATTTGAATTTTTTTTATTAAGAACAGATTCTTGAAATGGATAGAAATTTACTATGAGCAAATCTATATTTTTAAATTTGTTCTTTCTCATTTGATTCTGATGTTTTTTGTTAGATCTGTTGTTCAGAATACCGGCATGAATTTTTGGATGAAGAGTTTTTACTCTACCATCCAACATTTCTTTAAATTTTGTATATTTTGCAACCTCTACACAATTGTAGCCAAGTTTTTTTATTTTTTTATAAGTTCCGCCAGAGCTGATTAAATTGATTCTATATTTGTCTAAAGAACGTAATATTTTTTCCAAATCAGATTTATCAGATACAGAGATTAAAGCATTTTGTATTTTTCTTAACATTTCCTAACTAGATTTTCTTAGCTCCCATTTAATATCAGTGTTTTGATTTTTTGTATTACCATAAATGACAATACAATGATTGTTTAATACTTTATTTCTACCCAAAAACAGTCCTTTTTCAATTTGCAAATTCTGATCTTCGGATAAAAATACCCAGGATTTATTTTTACTAATTTGTAAAAGTATGCTTTTACCACCAACAGTCTGCACAACATTTATACCGGGATAAATATGAAATCTAATGCTGTAATTGACATCGCTGGAAATATTCTTTTTTTTTATTAGAGAATCAGTTCCTATTATTTCGCCATTTTTTTTGAAAACTTTAATTAACCTTTTGTGTAAATATCCAAATTTATCTAAATAAGCATTATGTGTTGCGGTAATAGACACGTCTGTTTTATTTTCCTCTCTATTTATATCAAAAATTCTAAAACTACTGCTAATTGTTGAGCCATAAGTTTTATTAATCAAATTACTTTTTTGAAATTTAACTACAGAAGTATCATTCAAACAAAGAGTAGATTGTGCCGAAGTGAATTTGCTTATTAATTGTGTTTTTTTAGATATTTTTCTTCCGTAGCCACAATTAGTTATAATTTTATTATCTTCACTAAAATATTCAAAAGATAATGGTCCTGATTGATAATCTCTTGAAAACTGATGAGCTGGCGGTTCACCCGAATCAAAATACAAAATATTTTTTTTATTTTTTATAATTTGTATTTGGCCTACAAATTTTAATTTTTCATCAAATTCATAGTTTAATTTTTCTAAATATTGCAAAAATTCATCTAAATTTTTTTCAGTTGTGCCATTAAATAAAGGTAATTTTTTACTTTCATTTATCAAGGAGTTTAAACAAACTAAATTTTTTTCAATTATTTCATTAAGATAATCAGGTACCAATTCTTGTGCATTTTTTATCCATTCTTTTATTAATATAAAATATTGTAGAAATATTATTAAGTTTTCAGAATTTCTGTTTTTAGGAAAACCATTTTTATCAAAAAAATTATTTATTATTTTTTTTAGCTCTTTTAATCCAAAGTTATAATTATTGTAATATTCTTTAAAAACCAAACCAGATAGTATTATTGATGCTAAGCAAGAAATTTTTGTGGTTTCATAAGAAATAATTGGTAAATTTTTTTTTAAAAAATTAATTTGTTTTATCAAGGATGAAAGGAATAATTTTTGAAAGTTATCTTCTTTATTAACCAAAATGATATCGGCATTGGAAATCCAAGCCATAGCTCTTTTGCTTAAAAGATTTTCATTCCATATATCTTTTTTATAATTTCCGTATTTCTTAATCCAAACACTTAAAATTTTTTGGATTGTTTCTTTTTCATTTTTTCTATCTATTAGATTTAACCACAAAAAACTATGAAGATTTTTTTTTTCATTTTCATTTTTAGAATTATTCCAAAAATAATTAGCCTCAAACTTGGAAATTTTTAATAGCAAATCTTTATGATTTAGTAACGGAGACAATAAATGCGGATTTGGATAAAAAAAGAATCTGGAAGGGTTTTCTGAAACTAAAAGTTTATTATAAAAATTTGTTGAAAAAAATATTTCTCTTATAGATTTTATTATAATTTTTTTTATTGATAAAAAGTAAAGATAAACACCTTTTAGATCCAACATTTATTAATTTGAACGAAGTAAGCTAATATTTTTTTTTAAGTCTCCGTTATTTTCTTTAAATATTGTAGAACCAGAAACTAAAACATTGGCACCAGCATCTTTAGCTAATTTGCAATTTTCAAAATTTATTCCACCGTCTATCTCTAAATCTATATTTAATTTTCTTTCAGTAATAATTTTTTTAATACTTTTCAATTTATTTATTACTTCTGGCATAAATTTTTGACCCCCAAAACCTGGCTCTACACTCATAATAAGTATTAAATCAATTTTTTCTAAATGATCTTGAATTAAATCAATGCTTGATTTTGGTTTTAAAGAAATTCCAACCTTCTTTTTGTGTTGTTTTATTAAATTTATTGTATCAGAGGTATTTTTTGTTGCTTCTGGATGAAAGGTAATTATATCAGCCCCGGCTTTTGCAAATGCTTCGATATATTTATCAACTGGCGATATCATTAAATGCACATCAAAGATTTTTTTTGTTAAGGGCCTTAGTTTTTTAATTACTTCTGGTCCTATTGTAATATTGGGAACAAAGTGACCATCCATTACATCAACATGAATGTAGTCTGCTCCAGACCTGTCTAAAGACATAATTTCTTCACCTAATTTGCTAAAATCTGCAGATAAAATTGAAGGTGAAATCTTAATTGCACTTGCCATGTTTATTTATTTATAGTTTTAAATTGTTTTATGTCAAAAAAATATTTTAAATCTTTAGAGTCTTCCACCAATATCATCAGTTTGGGAGACAATATTTTTTTCTGGCTCTGTTGACATCTCCATTTTAAAAGCTAAAAACCATACTAATATTACACCCAATAACCAGAAGATAACCTGCCATACCCATATAGAGGGCATACCAAAAGACCAACTTTCCACACTTCCTGGTTTTCCAAACATTTCATTTCCAATAATTGCGCCTGGTCCCAGAGCAAAAAATATCCATGCTATTGTAACTATCCAAGCGCTTGGTTTTAAACTTCTTCGTTTTAAGGAAGTATTTTTGTATTCATTAATAAATTCATGAAATTTATGTTTGTGATTAGTTTCTTTTGTTTCCTGCGTTATAAAAGATATTGTTGTGCATGCAGCTAAATTAAATAACACTCCCCAGACAGAAGAATGAATCGTTAATGGCCATTTATTCCATTTTATAAAATCACCAAACATTATTTGCCCCACACTTTCTGTAAAAAATACTGCTATAATTCCAACAACAATTCCTAATGTAACACCTTGTTTAGTAAACCAAGGGAAATAACATACCGCTATTAACGGCACAAACATTTGGCATGCTATACTTAAAGAAAAGCTGCCCAAATTTAAAATAATACTTGAAGATTGAATAGATAAAATCAGAGAAACAATGAATATAACTAATAATAATATTCTTGATGCAAAAATCTGTTCTCCATTGGTCATATTTTTAATAAAAAATCTTTTTAAAATATCTCTAGTGAAAATAGCGCTTGAACTTAAATATAAAAAGCTAGTTGATTGAATAGATGCAATTCCACAAATTAGTAATAAGCCAAAGAAAAGCGGAGAATAATTTCCTATTACATTAATCAAATGTGGGACTAAAGTTTCAATTTCACCAGGCACTATATTGTTCGGGAGAATATTTGAAATATTATTGCCACTTTCATTTATAATATTATTTGCTCCAAGAAATATTGACCCAGCTCCTATTGCGGTAGTAAAAAATATTAATATTAAACCAATAAAAAATGAAGCGAACCAAACTTGTTGACCTGCAAATGATCCCGCCTCTCTACTTGAAAATGCTAGCATAGAAAAACTAGGTGACATAACAACACCACAAAGTCCAAATACAAAAGTCAAAATCATAGAACTTGTCCATATGCCTCCATAAGACATTCCATTATCTAAAATTTCTACTGCCTTTATTGTGCCGGGAATAGCAAGATAAGATGCGTAGCTTTCCTTAATGTTAAATAAATTTTGTTTTAAACTTGATATTCTTGATGAACTTTCGTTTAGTAAATCCCAACCTCCAACCAAATCGTAAGATACAAATCCTAGAGCAATTATTCCAAAAACAGTTAAAAGAAATTGAAGGGTATCTATATATACGATAGTTCTGATGCCGCTCAGACTTAAATAAACCACGATCACACAACCTAATAAAATAGAACCTGATCCAGCTCCTATTATGTCGTCCGATACAATACTTATCATTATTCCTGCTAACGAAAGCTGCATTGCAATAAATGGGATTGCAAAACCCATTGCTATAACAACGATCAGAATTCTTATTACATCGCTTTTGAAGTAAGTTGCTATCATCTCAGCGGGAGTTACAAAGCCAAATCTTTTAGATAGCATCCATTGTCTTTTTAGGAAAAGAATTCCTATAAGCGAAGCTCCTATTACATATAAAGATGTAGTTGAGAATGGAAATCCATTAAGTAACGTCAAGCTAGGTTGTGCAAAAAATATCCAGCCAGAAAAAATTATTCCTGTTGCCACAACTGAATAAACCCAGCCCGGCAAATATCTGCCAAATATAAAAAAATCTACTGGAGTTGTAGTTTTTTTATGATTTTTAAAACCCCAATACATACAGTAAGTCCAGTAAAGTGTTAAAAAAATTATTAATGAATAAATCTTCGAAGGCATTTCTTTTTATCTTTTTATCTTTCTATCTATTGATTTTTTTATACAGTTTTTATTAAATTTTATTAGAATTATCTATTAAATAAACGATAAATTTCTTTTGCAATATCGCTCTCTAAAGGGAAGGATAGCATCCCCATTACGTCATATCCCAAAATATAGGGCATTGCATAAAATCTAAACATGTAGAAGAACCATGCAACGTACAATGGAACAAAAAGAGGGATTATGAAACTTGGAGTTATAAATCTGAACCATCCTATAATAGGGTTAGTTAATTTGACAAAGGCTTTCATAAAAAAGAAATTCGAGTCTTCTCTTTGAAAGATATTCATTGCGGATCTTCCTATCAGAGTCCACATGATAATTCCTAAAATATAATCCAAAGCTAATACCCAAATTGGCATAACTTAAATTAGCACGTGAGATTAATTGCTTAAAGCAAAAAAAAAGGGGCGAATAAATCGCCCCTTTTATAATAAAAACAATTTTATTTAGTGTTGTTTTCCAAGAATAGCTCTTCCGCTAGGAACCCTAACGTCATCAACCATCTTCTGAGTAGCAGCGTTAGGCTCTTTAGTCATTAAGCTTACTACAACTATTAGTACTAAGCTCACTATAGATCCAACGATACCAAATCTTAAGTGGTCAATTCCAAGCCAAGGAGTTTGAGCCATAAACTTAGGTCCAACATAAATTAGATATGCCGTACCAGCAGCTAAACCTCCAAGTATTCCTGCAACCGCACCAGCTGTATTAGCTCTCTTCCACCATACACCAAGTACAAGTGGGAAGAATAAGCCTGACATTGCAAAGTCGAATGCCCAAGCTACAGCTCCTAGAATGCTTGTTAATCTCATAGATGCTATGTAAGCACCAAGAGCACCAATCACTACTAGAAGTACACGAGCTACAATCAGCCTTTTTCTAACGTCAGCTTTCGGATCGATTATTTTGTAATAGATATCATGTGATAAACAGTTTGATATCGCCAAAACTAATCCATCGGCAGTTGACATGGCAGCAGCCATACCCCCTGCAGCAACTAATCCAGAAATAACGTAAGGTAAACCAGCAACTTCAGGAGTCGCTAATACTACTACGTCACCTCTCATAAACCATTCATTCAACTGCAATATTCCATCACCGTTGAAGTCCGCAATAAATACTTGTTTTACTGCAGCCCAGTTTTGAACCCATGGAATCATTTCCACTTCCGCAATTGATTTACCAATAATTGCAGTAGGTAAGTTTGGATCCATTATCTGTAGTTTAGATAGTGTTGCTAACATAGGCGCTGAGAAATATAGCAAGAAGATAAAGAACAGTGACCATGCCACTGATTTTCTTGCTGATTTAACAGAAGGAGTTGTAAAGTATCTCATTAAGATATGAGGTAACGATGCAGTTCCAACCATCATACAAATCGCAAGCGATAAGTATTTCCATACAGCCATTCCACCCGCAGGTACAGCAGAGTGAGGATTAGAAATATATTTTAATCCACCTGGTACACCCGCAGATTTAATATCTGCAGCAGCGTTTTTAGTTAGTCCGAATTGAGCTTCAAGCTCTGCTAAACGTTGTACTTCATCACCTAACATAAAGTGTGGGAACACGTTTCCTAACTTACTTCCCATCCAGAATATTGGTATTAAGTACGCTATAATTAACACGATATACTGAGCTACTTGCGTCCAAGTTACTGCTCTCATACCACCTAACATAGAGCACAATAAAATACTAATTAGACCAACCCAAACTCCAAGTTCAAATGGAATTTGTAAAGCTCTTGAAGCAATTGTTCCAGTAGCATTAATTTGTGCAGTCACGTAAGTGAATGAAGCTAATACTAGCACTAGAGTTGCAGCAAATCTTGGTAGATTTCCGCCGTATCTAGTTCCAATAAAGTCTGGCACAGTATAACAACCGAATTTTCTTAAATATGGTGCTAGAAGAGTCGATACTAATACGTATCCACCAGTCCATCCAACTAAGAATGCCATGTAAGTATAGCCACCAAAATAAATACCACCCGCCATTGCAACGAACGATGCACCTGACATCCAGTCAGCTGCTGTCGCCATTCCATTAAATACCGTTGGTACTTGTCTTCCCGCTACGTAATAAGCATCAACCTGAATAGTTCTAGATAAGTAACCGATCAGTGCGTATATACACACTGTAAAGGCTACAAACATAATTCCTATGCTTGCTGCGCTAACACCAGCTGATTCCATAATTGCCATCAATCCGATGAAAACTATAAATCCACCAGTGTATAAACCGTAGATCTTGGGAAGGTTTTGTATAAAACCACCTTTAAACATTAGTCATCCTCCCTTTCGCCACCGTATCCGTGTTCGTCATCGATTTTCTCCTGTTTGTTAGCAAACCAAAAGATTAATACAACGAAAGCAGCAAGAGATCCTTGCGCTGACATATAATAAGCTAATGGGTAACCAAGAAACGATGCTTGATTAACCGCTGACCCGAACATGAATATTACTATTGAGAAAAAGAACCAAATAGCCAATGTTACTATCATGTGGTTTTTGGTCTTTTGCCAATGTGCGTCTTTGTTTGACATGTCTTTCCTCCCTTATTTGTTAAGAGTTAATGGGCCGAAGCATACTCAAAACGGTATTAATTAAAAGTTTAAAAACCCATAAAGGACCCATATGATACCCTTTTAATAAGGAAAATAGTTTGGTAGCCTTGTAAATACAACGTGAAATTGAATCTAAAAGATCTAGAAAAATACCTATTTCCTCTGAAAAGGATATTTTCAAAATATCGACAAATTAAATCAGTGGAGCAAGTAAAAATTTTTATTCAAGAGCAGTCTGCTCAAGTAAGTCAAATGACGTTATATGGATATTTAAAAACAAGAATGGGAGCAAAACATGTGTTGATGTTTGAGGATAAAGATTTTTTAAACTCAATCAATATTGCTAAATGGCATATTTATGCAACTTCATTAATTGATTGCACATTTTTTTGTTTTTCTTTTTTATATAAAGAGAAAAATTTTTTTAAAACAGATCAAGCTAATAAAATTTTCTTCGAAATTTTAAATACAGAAAAAGCTAACGGTATGAATTTGGATGCTTATGAAAATGCAACTAAGGAATTCAATTCTCGATATTCTAAAATAAATTGGTCGACATATTATAATTCCCATCCTTTTGAGTACAGTAGCAACGCTTTATATAAGTGGGCTCCAATTGCTGATGAATTAAAAAAGTTGGATAAAGAAATTGTGCTTAATTCAATGATTTTAAAATGGAACAATATAGAAAAAGATTTTAAAAAATTAACAAATAATTTTAAAGAAAATTAACAATCTATTTTTCTCTTCTATTCTCAATTAAAGAATCCACCACAGAAGGATCTGCTAGAGTTGTTGTGTCTCCAAGATCGTGATGCTCGTTTGCAGCAATCTTTCTTAAAATACGTCTCATTATTTTACCAGATCTAGTTTTGGGTAAACTTGGTGCAAATTGAATATGATCAGGTGTTGCTATTGGTCCTATCTGCTTTCTAACCCATAATTTAAGTTCTCTTTCCAAATCTCCATTCGGATTTTCTCCCGCGTTTAAAGTAACGTAGCAATAAAGTCCATTACCTTTAATGGGATGTGGAAAACCAACTACTGCTGCTTCAGCAACTTTTCGATGAGCAACAAAAGCACTTTCAATTTCTGCAGTTCCTAAATTATGACCGGATATAATTAAGACATCGTCCACTCTACCTGTGATCCAATAGTAACCATCTTTGTCTCTTCTACATCCGTCACCTGTAAAATATTTTCCATCAAATTGAGAAAAGTAAGTATCTATAAATCTCTTGTGATTTCCATAAACAGTCCTCATTTGACCTGGCCAAGATTGAGTCATGCAAAGTCTTCCTTTACAAGCTCCTTTTAAAACCTTTCCGGATTCATCAACAATGGCTGGTTTAATTCCATAGAATGGCTTTGTAGCTGAACCAGGTTTTAAATTTATAGCACCAGGTTGAGGAGCAATTAAAATGCCTCCTGTTTCAGTCTGCCACCAGGTGTCAACAATAGGACACTTTCCTTCACCAACTGTTTTATAATACCACATCCAAGCCTCAGGATTTATTGGTTCACCAACAGTTCCTAAAAGTTTTAATGATTTTCTACTAGTTTTTTTAACAGGAGCATCACCTTCTCGCATTAGAGCTCTAATTGCAGTTGGCGCAGTGTAAAAAATATTAACCTTATATTTATCAACTATTTGCCACCATCTAGAACTATCAGGATAGTTTGGAACGCCTTCAAACATAATTGTAGTTGCTCCATTTGCTAAAGGTCCATAAATTATATAGCTATGACCTGTTACCCATCCAATATCAGCTGTGCACCAATAAATATCTCTATTTTTATAATCAAAAATATATTGATGTGTCATTGAAGCGTATACCATATAGCCGCCAGTTGTGTGTAAGACTCCCTTAGGTTTTCCAGTTGATCCTGATGTATAAAGTATGAACAGTGGATCTTCCGCGCTCATTTCTTCCGGTACACATTTATCAGAAACATTTTTAGTTATTTCTTCATAAGAAACATCTCTTTCATCATCCCAGTCAACAGGATTCCCCGTTCTTTTAACAACCACACACTTTTTAACATTTGGGCATTGCATCATTGCTTCATCAGCAATTTTTTTTAAAGATATAATTTTTCCACCTCTAACACCTTCGTCGGCTGTAATTACATAGTCCGATTCACAATCGTTTATTCTTGTAGCTATAGAATCAGGGGAAAAACCACCAAATATAATTGAGTGAACAGCTCCAATTCTGGCACATGCTAACATTGTGTAGGCCAGTTCCGGAATCATTGTTAAATAAATTGTAACTCTGTCACCTTTTTGAATACCAATACTTTTCAATCCATTAGCTGCTTTACAGACATTTTTATGCAGTTCTTTATATGTTATTTTTTTTGTATCAGCAGGATCATCACCAACCCAAATAATCGCAGTTTTATTTCCTTTTTTTTCTAAATGTCTGTCTATGCAGTTGGCAGAAGCATTCAAGGTTCCGTCATAATACCATTTTATATTAACTTCTTCTTTGCTGTATTTTACATCTTTAATTTTAGTATAAGGTTTAATCCAAGATATTCTTTTTCCTTCTTTTCTCCAAAAATTTTCATTGTCTTTGATAGAATCTTTGTATTTTTTTGCGTATTGGGTTTTATTTACATGGGCCTGCTTTTCCCAGTTTGTAGGTACCTTAAAAACTACATTACCATCGGAATCTTTTATTTCTTTAGAATCTTTTTTTCTTAAAGATACTTTTGTTGTTTTTCTTTTAAGAATCTTCTTCTTTTTTCTTTTGATACGTCTCTTTTTTTTAGATTTGTTTCTTCTTTTTTTAGATTTGTTTCTTCTTTTTTTAGATTTGTTTCTTTTTCTTCTTCTGGCCATGTTCCCTCATTAGCTTAAAAACTTTATATGATTCTACCCATCTTACAAATAATTTTCCAGCTTTTTGAGTCTACAGGCATAACTGATAATCTTGATTGTTTTACGAGAATAAGATGCCCTAAAAGACTGTGGTTTTTAATATCATTCAGGGAAACAGGTGTTCCAAAACTTTTGTGTGATTGCACCATTATGGACCCAAACTTTCCTGTTTTATCTTTTTTATCTGGAAAAAATTTCTTAATTACTTTTCCTATACCAACTATCTTTTTTTCATCACCAGTGTGATAAAAAAAAAATTGATCTCCCAATTTCATTTTTTTTAAATTATTTCTAGCTTGATAATTTCTTACTCCATCCCACACAGATCCTTTAATCCCAGATTCAATTTGATTTTTCCAAGACCATTCATTTGGTTCAGTTTTTAATAACCAATATTTCATTGTGAATTAATTAAGATATCCTAATTCTTGCATTTCTTTTTTTAAGTTTTTTTCAATTTCATTTTTTATATTTGAATTTAATTCTTCTTTCCAAGAATCTTTTTTACCTTTTCTAAAAAATTTTCCATTTACTTGTTCCACAAAACCTCTCTTATCTTCTTGGCTGCTTAATTCAGAGAAGTTACAAAGCTTAATTGTTTGATTTATTTTTTTATCGTTTATTTCAAAATTTAATTTATCTTTAAGAAAAAACAGAACTTTTTTAAATTCTTTTTCTGTATTATCAAAAAGATCTTCATATTTTATTAATATTCCAGGAAATTTTTTTTTCTTTTTCCAAGATAAATAATTTATTT